>Ga0315915_1001915_pt1 | contig 25815 bp, 19 predicted proteins | sample MpolbnodulesMG_FD_207738 | JGI IMG/M metagenome (GOLD analysis project Ga0315915, IMG submission 207738) | Medicago polymorpha root nodule microbial communities from Los Angeles, California, United States - branched nodules | ecosystem: Host-associated > Plants > Roots > Nodule | place: USA...
TATCTATATTGATTCAAATAATGTTTTTAAGCTTTTTATATGCATCTAGACACAAGATCTGTTGAAGGACAAAGTAACAGGCAGTAAGTATTATCGTAATGTCATGACTGGAGCTAGATCCAGAACATCTGAAGCAAAGAGGAACTATTATCTGCCAATAGGCCTCTGGCGCAGTGGTGAGTGACCCTGACAAGGTTCTTCTCCTGTGTTCACAGATTCAATTTCTACTTTTCTACCACCTCTCTCATTGCAAAGCAAAGCAGAACAATGATCTATCCGCTTAAATGTATCACATATATCTTATATTGATATCATTTAGACTAAATTGTAGCCAGGAAATTTGAAGGCATTTCTTTTATCTATCCTTTCCCTTGACCAATCTCCGATACCAGCAAAGATATTGGACGGACATCAGAACATAATCCCCACTTCCACTTTGTACCCTCTCCATCTCCAATATTTTGTTAGGCACCAACTTATCTCAATTCATTTAAAAAAAAACATTGATACTTATCATCAACATTTGTCAGTTTTCAAGCCTAGGCTTTTCTTTAAACTCATTCGGTCTTCTACCTCCATCAATCTTGCCGGTGTTATGGAATAAAGATAAGGAACAACTATAACATGTTAACTACCTGACGAGTTGATCGAATCAACTGTTTCATGAAGGAAATAAAGAAGAACAGAATATGAGAATAGGGACTGAGCCCTTCAGGGAATGGGAGCAATCACAAGGTGTAGTATTCGAGGCACCTTTTCTCTCTTAACAGAATGATTTACTCTTTAAATGCCTATTGACTCCGTTTCCTAAGCGATTTATAATGTAAGCTATACAACAAAGTTGTTAGCCATTCTTATTTCCCTTCTTACGCCACTTTACATACACTTTCTTAACCATTGAGTGCCCAACACAAATATAAGTTATTTTCTGTACTAACAATATCATATCTTAAGTGTTATAGAGTGTTTTCCATTGATGGCATCTGAACACGACAACGGCAAAAGCAAATTTAAACAAAGAATTAGGTGCATTACCATTTGAATGTCTTACAGAGTACAGTTTCAATCACTTCCATTATACATAACTTAATAGGCAAATTCAATGAGTCAACATTTGACGAACAAGGTATATCTTACCGTGGTTGTGTGGCCTTGGTTTGCACGTATTAGTAGCTCCCCATTTTCTTCTATGAGGCTGAAACGTTGTTTATTATCTTTTCGAACAGCCTGAGAATAACCATTAGATAATTTAGAATAAAATTATTTTCTTCAGGAAATTCATATGAAAATGAAATGAACATTACAGAAAAGTGTTCATATTAATAACTAGATCAAACAAATATCAGACAAGAAAACTGTATTCTGTATTTCATATTTTTCACACACAAGCTATAGGTCCTGTTAAGAGACAGGAGTACAAGAAAAATTAGGAAAGAAAATATCTTCTATGATGCTACTAATCAACACAACAGTTTTACAAAATAAAACAGAATACAAAAGGAATAAAAGTTCCCTGGGTAACCATTCCCTTGATTTAAGTAAAGAATATGTCTCACACAATAAACACGTTCCTAACAAATAAAAATAACATTCATGCTGAATTCATAGATAAAAGAGGCTATATAAACACGAATAATAATTATTCAAAAGAAGTATTGGTACATGCAGAACAAGGTTAAAATTGACAAGAATACTAAGCCAATCATACAAACATGTAAATGTTCCTGGTGAACTTACTAGATTATTAATTTATAACGTAATGAGTTGTGTAAAGGATGGAAAAGTAGATCTTTTAATCCATAGTCTGAGTATTTATCCAAGAGTAAGACGAGTAGAAAGAACCGGTCTTCTATCTTCATGATTGAGGTGAGAAAGGAAATTTGTATGGGAGCAAAACAAGTAAAATATTTTTGAATGTTGAAAGTGTCATTGAACTGAATGCAATGTTTCATCATAACAATGACACTAAACAACGTATTGGAGTCTGGCTAATATCAACAATATAAATTTATTTTCTCAGATAGCGAGACACGAGAATCTAATTAAGACAGACCAGAACAGCATATAAAACGGGATGAGCATGTGTGCAAATAAAAAGAAAGTGTATTAACTTTAGATCAACTGACCTCCCTGATGTCATCAATAGTGTGAGACGTAGAGGAATATTAGCAAATGTGTTCAAACTCAGAGTTAAGAAACCTTGAAGAAGAAGAGGGATACGTGGAGGAAGGAGAGTGCAGTGGCGTAGAACAATGATGCTGATGGTGTTGGTGTTGGTCACTGAAGAAAACAACATCAGAATTGAATCACCATTTCCTCTTTCATACTGAGGGGAGAAGGATTTGGTACATTGCTTTTCCTTTTTATTTCTATCAATAGAGTTAAATATGCTATTCATCCTGTAAAATTAAAAGTACTTAATTTAATAGTTTTTTTTTTAATTCTTATAAAATAAAATTGCATTAGTAAATTCAAATTTGTTTAATTATACTTAAATTCTTAAGTTTTTGAACAACTTTTTTTTACGGATGTATTTACAATATTACTAAAAATTTATCCGCAAAAAATTATCTCAAATTTTGATTTTTACATCTAAAATTTTGTTAAAAATTCATATTTAATTTATTTTATGTTAAATTTTTTTTGAATTTCAATAAATGAAACTTTCATAATATTATAAACTTATTAAAAAAACCTTTAAAAAAATGTAAAAGTTTAAGGATAATTAACAAACTTTGTTTTAGCTGAAACTAAAATTACATGTAAATATTTTTTGTAGGAATTAAAAATGCTATTAAAATTAAATAAGGACTACTACTTCGAGCCATATAAAAATGCAAAACTCTTATTCAAAAAATCTAACGCTGCTACATTTTTAAAACTGAGTTCGAATGTAGAACCCTTTTTTTAACATAACCTCTTTTTAAATTGATAATAATATACTTCTAATTGAGAATCTGAGATACAATGATAATACACCAATTCTAACGAACAATTGTTCATGTAAAAATCGAACTCAATTTCTCTAAATTCATTATAAGTGCTCGTTAACAACTTAATTTAATGGTAGCACAACAATATAACCAAAAAAAAAAAGTTTTTCAATTATATTTTTTGAGGGATAGTTTTTCAAAAAATAAAATGAAAAAATTGTTTAAAATAAATAGAAAAAAGAAAACTAGAATGAGCAAAAGACGTGAAGAAGAAGGTGGGGGAAACTGGGTGAGTGAGAAAAACAGACACGCATTCTCTTTCAATTTCAATATCAACCCAAAATCTGAAATTCCAAATATAATATATAATTACTATATATATATATATATATATATATATTCTCTTACCAACCACAAAAAGAGTAAATTGTATTTTCAATTTCCATTTCACATCACACTCCACGCAAGATTCCTCTCTCACCATCACCACCACAAAGGAATCAGAAGTGGTAGTGTTGATCGGAGAAAATGGATGATGAAGTTGTTCAGCGTGTTTTCCATGAAGGTGGACGCGATTACTTTCAGCAACAACCTTCAACTTCTTCTTCGTCGATTCTTCAATCTCTTCCTCTTCATGTGGTATATATATATATATATAAAACATGCATCAACTTTTTCTTCCGTTTTCGTATTCAATCATTTTTATTTTCAACGTTTTGCTTGCAATTCAGATGAATTACTCGTTTTTTTTGTTTCTTTTTTCAATTTTAGGTCTCGAAACTTAATTTTATTGGTTGTGTAGTTAAATGCTTGATAATTTTACTTGTTGATGAGCGCATATGATACCTTAGTAGTATAATTGATTTCATTTTTGAAGTTCAGTTCACAATCTATGAAAAACAAACACAGAAAAAATGAATTAATTGAACGTAATCACATACACGCTTTCCATCAGAAGTGTTTGTGCTATAGAGTTTACAATTAAGTTCTAATTTTTAATTGTTTGTGAGTGTGAATGAGAGAGTGGTATCGATGTTATGTAAATTGAATTTTGGCGCACTTAATTGTCATGATCCATGAAATTTGTGCTAATTATAATTTTTTAATAAAGAAATAAGGGAAGAGGGAATTTTTTATTAATAAGTGACATTGATGACCATTTTACAATCGTTCTCGAGGAGATATGAACTCTGCACTTTAAAGTTGCAATGCTAGGCTCTTACCACTGGGCTAGCACCTCAAGTGTTACTAATTATAGCTAAAAATGTGAATAAAATTTCTATAGAGTAATATTGCTAATTATTTTGGCAAAATATATATTTTGTAGATAGAGTGGGATTGCTATTCATGTATACTGAACTTTTGCGTGCTTAATTGGCATGATCCATGGAATTTGAGATAGTTATAGCTAAATTATGAATTAAATTGTGCAGTCTTTTGACCATGGATATTATTTATTGGTGAAAACTATCCAAGAACTCCGAGAGAAAAAGGATGGCCTTGTTACAGTTGGCATTGGTGGTCCAAGCGGTTCTGGTAAAACAAGGTAAGGTATTGATATTGGTGTCTATGTATTTATTATTTTGGTTTGGATGTGATTTGTTGAAGAAAGGTGTGTGTTGTTGCCTTGGTTTTTCTCTTAATTTTTTTCTCTTTGTTTCGTGGCTCTTGAAGCTTAACAGAAAAGGTGGCATCTGTTTTTGGTTGTACTGTTATATCAATGGAGAATTATTGTGATGGAGTTGATGAAGGGAACGTTCTGGATACTATAGATTTTGGTACCTTGATCAAGAATCTTGAGGTTTGCAATTGCTTATATTTTGTTTTACTATGTCTAAAATGCTGGTCAGGCCTCTTCTTAATTACCACGGTTTATGCGTTCATTGGTTTCCAAGGCTGATAATGACTAACCCTTTAAATTTATACCTTTAATTTTTGGCCTTCTCGAGTTTTATAAGTTATATTGGCAAATGCCGTCTTCTTGGATCCTGCGATATGATTTTTACTAGCTCTATCAAAATCCTAAGAGAAAATGATATGTAAGATTAGAAGGGATTAGTAGCAGCTGATTTATCATGTAGACTCCTGGTGAATTGATTTTTGGTTGTTTTCTCTTGGACTGAAACTTATTAGATTATGTGTTAATTTAATATGTACTTATGGGCGGACTAGTGTATGGTTTTAGCGAGAAATGCACACGAGTCTTATGTCTTACTTGCTGAATTGTTTTTCATTATTTTAACTGGCTTCTATGCTGCAATTAGGATTTGACAAAAGGCGATGATACTTTAATTCCAGAGTTTGATTATCAGCAAAAGAGACGTGTTGGCTATAAAAAAATTATGAGTGCTTCATCTGGGGTGGTAAGTTGAGCTAATTATACTTTCAAAGGAGTTCTGCGTTTTTTTTTTGTAAATTCTTTTAACACCATTTGTTTCAGGTAATAGTTGATGGTACATATGCATTGCATGCAAAACTGCGGTCTTTACTGGATATTCGTGTTGCAGTGGTAATTTTTTGTACTACTGTATTTTATGGCTTTCGCTATGCTACTAGTTGCCCATATCTTTCAAAGATAATACAGAACATATAATTTTTTTATAAATCAGGTTGGTGGCGTTCATTTTAGCTTACTTTCTAAAGTTCGCTATGACATCGGAGATTCTTGTTCACTGGATTACCTTATAGATAGCATTTTTCCATTATTTAGGAAGCACATTGAGTCAGATCTTCATCATGCACAGGTTGGTCCCTTTCTTATTCTCATGTCCAAATTTCACCGCTAACATTTTTATTTCCTCTGCCTTCTTTTGGCAGATCAGAATTAACAACAGCTTTGTGTCATCATTTAGAGAGGCAATCTACAAGGTTAAATGCAGAAGAAAGGTGTTTCCATCATCTATAATTTAGTACTGATGTCTGTCTTTTTGTATGTGAATTTATTTTTCTGATTACTTGTTTTTGATTTGTTACGTTTATGTTTGCTAGGTTTTCCTGCAGTGCCCAGTGCCTTTTTTTTTATTTTTTTTTTATCTCTTCCCTGTCTATCGGAAGTCTTTTAGCTGCATGATTTTTGCTTTTGAAGTTAGTCTTCTTCCTTAACTTGGAACCCCATCTGGTACACCAGGTTTCATCCCTAAAGATTCTTCAGGCTTGAAACCTTTGGTTTGATTGCCTTACTTTACAGAACCAAACTACTAATAATAAGAAAACAATTTTCTGACTCAATGCATCACTTCTTTAAACACACCAAAGCAATAAAACCTATCATATATGGATGGCAAAGAGAACAGTGGTAATTATTTATGAACTGATATTAATCTGTTCCACGCAAATCATGTGTTTTTTGCCTCTTAACCTTGCATCAAATTTATTTTAGAGTAGTGGGAATGGAACCTTATGAATTTGATTGGCATTTTTTCTTTACTTTATCAATATAGCTGGGCCAAATTAAGCTAGAGGACATTTGAATATGGATTATTAGAATAAGAGATTGGTGGGGAATGAAGTTCTAACTCGGAGTTCTTTTCTCTGGCAGTGGTTAATATAAAGTGAGCGTGGATTATTTATGTTCTGCATACCATTTTAATGTTTATTCTTTGCCATTACCTTTGTGTTTTGAGAAAAACAGTGTAGAATATTAGTTTTCCTATCAGGTCTTTTCTTCTATTATTCTTCTGACTCAATGTAGTATAGTTTTTTTTTTAATAACTTTATTGTCTGATTTTTTCTTTATTTATTTATTTGTTTGTTTTTTGGACTTTTGCGTGGGGAAATTCAAGCTTTTTACTATATTTTAAATTGTGACAGTCTTCAGATGGACATCCAGGTTCTTCCTTTCAAGGAAATCAAGCTCAAACAGATAAGTTAGTATTTCACTTTAGGAAGAAAATGAGTTTGGTAAACACTAGAAGTTTTCAAATATATTCACTAAAAAACCTGTCTTGCTTTCAGTTTTATTGAAATGTACCTTAGACCACCTTCGGCTAGTGAAGAAGCAGGGGTAAATGATTGGATCAAAGTGCGGCAGTCTGGAATTAGGTATTATTTATCCCTTGGTGACCAAAGGATTGTTGACAAAAATTTCATTATCAGGCCGAAAGCTGAGTTTGAGGTATGAGTATTTTCAATTTATTTTTCATCTTAATCATTTCCTTCTTCTGATAACAGAACTATATTAAACAACATGAGTGGGGTTTACCCATATGTTCAGCATTTAGTTGAAGGATATATAACCAAAAGACTGTACCTTTCTTTGAGTTTTAACCTGCTGACTGCAACAAAACTATTTATTAAACACGAACGTGGCATGTATGTTTTTCCCCCCTCCATGCTTAAATGAATATTGGGGTCTGCAGAAGTTGTAAATGTGCCCCCAATCTTAATACGCCACACAAAAAAGTTTAGCAGTTGACTGCCAATATCTTCCCTCTGCTCATGAGCGACATCCAAAACGTAGATGTTATCTGTAGCAATAAGGCTAGGGAGATGGAACTTCAAAAGGCACAAGTTAGTGTTCTCCCTAGATTGCTCTTGTCGATATAATAATTTTGGCTAGCTGCATTGGATGGAAGTTAACAGTGTAATGGCTAAGTTATTTATTGTTTCCTTTTCTTTATTGAAGAAGCTAAACTAGCCCACCCAAATTGACTCCGGGGAGAATCGAACTTGAGACCTTGAGGAGGAGCACACTCCAAGGTCCCAAGTCAACAATCAGGTTAAACCTGAGAAAATAGCAAAATATGGACTTGGAATTTCTTTTGACAATGGAAAACCTTATAATAATATTCCTATATTCATTTTTGGGCTTGGAAGGGAGCTGATAGAAACCGGTACCAAACATAGAAATATACTAAAAATAACTTGTATTGATTATAGAAAGAATTACACAATGGGTTTCCCAAGGAATTCGAGAGTCTTGGGTCTCTCCCTCCAAGAATTCGAGAGCTTTGTCTCTCCCAAGTCCCAACCAATATCCTGTCCCAAATGAAATGCCTACTGTTTTCTTCCTTCAGTTTCCTGTTTATTTAAAATCTGTCTCATAGATAACTGCTGGTCTAATTACATAACTGCTAACTGCTGCATAAAACATAATAACTGACTGTTCTTGCCTAATAACATAATAATTACAGCCTTAAGGTATTATTACTATTTGCTGGTATTACTAAATAGGGAATAGAACTGATCATTGTCGATATATATCAATTTGAATTATGAAAGTGACTGCAGTTTGTACGATGGGAACAAGAGAAAGATCATTGTATACTATTGAAGTATGCGCGGTTATGTTTTTGTCAGGATGGTATACATGAATTCAGGAGTTGGAAATTCAGAATTAAATGGTTTTCTGGAGTCTTTGTTCAAATGGTGTTTTTTGTTGTTAAGCTTTACTAAAATATGCTGTATTGTCTTAGTTCCTCTGTGTTCAACACTTTATAGACTTCTAATATTCCTTGGTCAGCCATTTAAAAAATTTCCTTCCGTTGAACTTGTCATGTTGTCCATTGAGAAAAAATGAGCCCATTCTTCTCTTTACCAGATTTTGTTTGCCATTCATTATTGTAGTGTTGGAACAGGTTGGACGAATGACATTGGGTGGGTTGCTGGCTCTTGGGTACATTGTTGTGGTTAGTTATAAACGTGCATCCACAACTGTCGATTATGGCAAGGTCTCAATGTCGTTTGAAACCATTGATGTTCTTGGTGAGACATTCATGGTCATGAGAGGAACGGATAGGAAGGTATGGACTTTTTCTTATGACTCTAAATTATGTTCCTTTTCAATAAAATCTTTATGACTACACATATTCTTCACTTTTTTGTGCCTCACCATGTTGATTTTATGTAGATAGTGTTAACAATGATACAATATTTGTTAAAATATTTATAAAATATCATAAAATATCTTTTATAGTATCCTAGATTATTTTAGACAACATTAGATAGCCTTGTTGGAGTGGTTTCCATATTTTATCATATTTCCTGTTGTTTCCTTATTTGGTTAAGAGTCTAGTATTAGTATAAATCGGTTTAAATGCTTTGTATTTTGTGTCACATTTTAATACTCCATATCTATTTAATACCTTTTATTTCGATTCTCTATCACTCCTATTCTCCTTCCTTTATAATTTTAACATAGTATTAGAATGGACTCATCCTTTGTGAGCAATCCCGTCACTATTTTGTTATTGAGTTTCCCAAAATTTGGAAATCCTCCATGGAGGTGATGAATTCTCCCTGGCTCTATATGACCAACGTTAGTTTCAATTTCAAAGATTTTGGTCTACAATAATTTTCGGCTATTTGAAGCTTCCAAATATGGTTTTGGAGGTTCAATGTTGATTTGCCTATTTAATAGCCAAGAAATTTCTGTCAAGTTGAGGAATATTCCGACTCCAGAGATATTGATCTCTCCATCATCTGACACCCTATCAATTTTTTTAACAGTAGTGTGTTAAAATTTGGTTGTAAATAACACTATTTTAGGATAAACTATTTGTTTGTTACCTTCTTTCTTTTTGCACATATCACTGTGATAGTTTTTAATTATTATGACATTTTGCACATATCTCTAAAAGTCAATTCTTAGTTGATTGCATAGATTTATACTTCCTAGTGCATTCATTATCAATGTTCATAGTCCTGGGCTGTTTCAAATTTGTTTAAGTTTCAACTAGCGACTTTCAATTTAATATTAATGTTGGCAGAGTTTGTAACAGCATAAATTACATCTTGAATCTGATAATCATGAGTGAGGACCAACACTATTTTGTTTTTCTCATTCGAGTTTTATTTTCTGTTTTCCGGTTTCGTTGTTTATTCCTAGTTTTTGGGAGTTTTTTCCCCCTCACTTTTATATCCTCAACAAATTCTTTTATAAAAAGTTTTCCTTAGTCCTTACAGAACATGAATGTAATATTTTATTTAGTTCTTCGTTGAATAGCATTTTTGACTAGAGGTTTTCCATGTTTTATGCTTGCTGCTAACCCTGGTTACTTATCCAAAAGATTGAAAGAAAATATTTTCTGCAGACTATTCTTTTTCCTTAAATTATTTTATGAAAAGCTTCCTAAGCGTGAATATTTTATTTTCTTTAATTTTTATAATAAATAGCATTTTTGGCTTGTGGTTTACTTATGTGAGGAACCGTAAAAAAAATCTGCAGACTGTTGGAAAAGAAGCATTGAGGATGGGTATTGATGGACCTTGGATTACTAAATCATATCTTGAAATGATTCTTGAGAGAAAAGGTATGGATTTGGATGCATACCTCTCAGTCTTTTCATATTCAGTTAATTTAGTTATTTTTCTTGTTGTTTGGTACTCTTTTTTCTTATATGTGGTGATCGGTGATGACTGCTGCAATAGGATAATATTGCTTTGTGGCTAAAGTTTTTTCAATTAGTTTCCCAGTTACTTAAATTGTCTATCCAATGTTTAATTGAATCATGAGTATAATAACAAGAACAATTTCAATTTGTTGCCCTGACTTGTATTTGTCAGTGAACAGTGCAGTTGTGGCTTCTACTAACTTTTGTTTGCAGGTGTACCCCGTCTTAGTACACCGCCACTTGTGCCTAATAGAGCTGTGGCTGGCAGTCAAGACACAGCAGTCGTTGCACCAAAGCCAATTCGTGTCACCCCTAACCTTGTTACTGGGCTTGAGGATTTATCTCAGCCATGGACCCGATCCCCAACAAAATCAAAAATAGAACCTTTTGTGGCTACATGGCATTTCACGTCTCCAGATTCCTCCCATATTGACAACACAGTCTTAGGTATTTTTCCTTGAATTGGAGGACATATCCTAAACCTTTTCTGATATTTTTGGTAATATTTTCCTGTATGTTTGTATAAGATTTCCTTTGTATCGAGACTTCTCTCATGAAGCAACCACAGATCCCTCATCTTTCAGGGACACCATTAGGCTTGCTCCAATGCCTGATTCATATGACCTGGACAGGGGATTGCTTTTGGCAGTTCAAGCAATACAAGTAAGAAGGAGAAGCTTGGAAATTTCTTTTGGACCTCATTTTTTGAAGATTGCAATTCCATAAGTAATTCATATTTATTTGTTTGATTGAAACCTATCTGCTTATTTATCTTTGTTCCAGGCTTTGTTGGAGAATAAAGGTGTTCCAGTCATTGTTGGAATTGGTAATAATATGAATCTTTCCTCATACCTGCTCCTCCTTTTTGTGTGCTTCTCCATTTTTACCATGCAGACTGCCTGCACATTGCTGTCTTGCTCTACCACATGGAACCATGTGTACAAAAGTAGCTAAATGTGTATAAGAAGACAAATCTAACAACAACAACAAACAAGCCTTATCCCACTAAGAAGGGTTGGCTAAGAAGATAAATCTAACAACAAATGAAATAATATATCTATATGAATGAAAGGAGGTATTTCAGAAAGGGTGGAATGTCATTTAAGGTAGAGGCCTTATAAATAGGTCATAACATGAGTTATTAAAATTGATAAGTAATTAATGAACAACAGGCAGTATATTTTATTGAAGTTACCAAGTCAGTTCTTCCGATGTTTGCTGATAGGACTGGATGTGAGTTTAGTTGAGCTCAAGCTTGGTTCACCGGGTGTAATGTAATATTTTATGCAGAATGTGTCAAGCTTGCATTTGTAATTTAGTAATATTTTTTTTTTCATTTATTCAATTAAAAATTAATCAAGTATGCAAATGCTAATATATATTATATGAAAGTATTTTTCTTATTGTTATTTAACAATGTGTATATATTTTCTTTAAAAAAAGAAACAATGTGTATATATTTATATATTATGCCTGCTCACAAGCTAACAAGTGGAACATGTTAAAGCTCACCCCCAGCTAGTTTATAAACGAGCAATTATATTTTTTTTTTGCTCATTTAGCTGTTAACGAGTCCAGTTGCAAGATGCTCATGAGCTGGCTTTACTCACTCCTTGCCTTTCTGCTAACATAATTGTTGTTCTGAACATTATAGCTTGAGATGTTTTTTGTTTGAATTTGGTGCTCATACATGCTTGTGTAAGTTCAATCTTTAAAAAAGTTTGAAACACAATCAAGGAGATGCTCATTTTATCATTCATGACATGGATTTGATTGAAATAAAAACTTCTTTGATTGAACAAGTAATTAAAGAGGAGAAAATATGGATTTGCTTTGACATGGCAGACCAGAATACATGTGTTACTAAACGAGAATGAGACATGATTATTAGAAGGAAAATACATATTGAGGTTATCCTACACTAAAGAATAATGAATCAAATTCTTTGTATAAGAGTGGGTTGAATTTTGTTTAACCAATTATTTTCATTGAAAGTATGCATATAATAGCTTTAGTTATGAGAAATGACTGATCCTTGGAAAGCTATGCATTTCAGGTGGTCCAAGTGGGTGTGGGAAGACAAGTTTGGCTCATAAAATGGCAAATATCATTGGCTGTGAAATAGTTTCCCTAGAAAGTTATTACAAACAAGTAAAGGATTTTAAATATGATGATTTCAACTCACTTGATTTATCTTTGCTATCAAAGGTACGGTAGTTGAATCGTTATAATGCAATTTTTTGGGTTACTCAACTTATTTTTTATAATAAATTGATGTCACTTGCACTTCCCTTGCTATAGCAACCTAACTTCATGAGTACTTGAAATTTCTGTGTATAAATGGATTTATTTTGCTTAGAATTTGGGTATTAGGCTTAACTTAACCCCAAAAAACTGGCTTATAACGTGAGGACTAGTCTTACAAGCACTACTTATGCCATATCTCCGGTTGATACTAGGATCTCAACACCTCCTTATGTCTAGGATTGAACATCTGAAGTGTGGGTGAAATAAAAAATATCTTGACCCAATAAGCTATGGTACCATTGTATAATTTGAGATTCAGGTCCAACTCAATCCTATAGAATCTAGCCTGAACCTTTCTCATTATTTCTTGTTTTAAAACTTTTCTAGTGTAGGATTTTTTAAATAATGGTCATGCTGATTTAGTGCCGTTAACCCATCTATTATTGGACCCTTTAATTAGTTTTGGCTGTAGAGTTTATCGGTAACGACTTGTTTCCCAATTGTATCTTCAAACACGGTTTAAATAGCAAATGTTTAATTATTTGTTTTCACTATTTTTTTCTCAATTAAGATGATGGTAATAACTATATTCACCTGAAAACACAATGTTAAATTTCATTGACTTAAATGCTTGGTTAGTCAAAGTTTCTGGGAACTTTTTGGCCATTGTACTTGTGGATTATTTGACATTCTTATTCTTGAATCCCTTGCAGAATATTGATGACATAAGAAATGGCCGAAGAACAAAAGTACCTATATTTGACTTGGAAAGTGGTGCTCGGAGTGGCTTCAAGGAACTTGAAGTTTCTGAAGATTGTGGAGTGGTGAGTCATTAAATTTGTTCCCCTGAAACTTGAAAGCTGTAGACCATGTTTGACCTGTGCATTTCTTTAAAATCACCATGCCAATAGCTGCACAAAAGTTGACAAGTGGTGTTAGAGCATAACCCTTCCTACTTCCTTAGGATTCAGGCCATGCCACTTTGCTAAAACTGTGCCTTAGAATCATAATCACTATTGGTCTGCTATTGGGATTCAGTGACACTGAGGATATTAACTGCGGTATAGTGTACTTGTTGAAATCCCAGATCACATTGCAGAAGGGTATATAACGATCAGTTTGGGAAAGGAATTTACTGATCAATTTGTTTCACAAAGGAACGCTACACCATTTACACTTCATATCCAAAAGTTGTCGAGAGTCCTGACCCACATTTTATCTGTTTCCTGTTTTGTCACACTCAAGGGCATCGAAAAATGAAGTACAGATGTGCATAATAACAAAATTTAGCATCCGATGCATCTTAGTTTGTCTGTATTCATACTTCCTGATGTAGTTGCTAGTCATGTTATGCTAGTTAGTTCTTTTTCCTATTTGTTCATTCTGGTTCTTGAGTGTTCATTCCTAATTTTGACCAGATTATATTTGAAGGTGTCTATGCTTTGCATCCTGATATCCGAATGTCCCTTGACTTGTGGATTGCTGTTGTAAGAATGAGTTTATATCCATCTTTGCAGCCTTATTCTATTTCATTTATTTATTTTCATCTGTAGCAAAGAATGCCTATGTAAGAACTTGTTTTCTTATTTGAAACAGGTAGGAGGTGTTCACTCACATTTGATTTCACGAGTTCAAAGGGATAAGAGTAGAGTGGGATGTTTTATTTCCCAAAATGAGATCATGATGACAGTGTTTCCTATGTTCCAGCAGCTTATTGAACCGCATCTTGTTCATGCACATGTTAGTGGATAGTGTGCTTTTCTTAACCTCCATATTATAAAGCTGCTCAGGAAGTTACGGTTTCAATAGTTTTGATTATTTCAGATTTTAGTTTGAACCATTTAATGACTTCCATATGTAAACAAGAAGCATTGCACATTTGTTTCATTTTATAATGCTCTCTAACTATTAGTCATTACAATAATGTGATTCTGCAAATCTTGAAAAATATTTTGGCGGCAAAAGTTTTAATGCATGATTACCGACACAGGAACAATAATTCAGAACTTGGTGATTTTAGTTAATCTTGATAGTCCTTTCTTTTTCTCTTCGCTCTCACATAGATCTTTAATAGAAGTTCTGCCACTACTGTATTTCAATATTTTTTTATTTTTAGATAGTAGATAGTTGCTTTCAGAAAATTAGTTGGTATATATAACCATTTAATATTGAATTGCAGCTTAAAATTCGAAATGACTTTGACCCTGTGTTTTCTCCCGAGAGTTCATTGTTTGTGTTGAAGAGTAACAAAAAAGTAAGTGATTTGTCTCTATCAGTAAATCATAATATGTCACCAGGTTTTGTTCAACATTTTTACTGAAGATAGCAATAAATAACAGGTAGCTTATCAAGATATTCTAGCAATTCTTGATCCAGCAAAATTTTGCAGTTCAGTGCAGAAATTTATCGACATTTACATGAGGCTTCCTGGGATCCCTTCTAATGGTCAATTAACAGATAGTGATTGTATTCGGGTCAGAATATGTGAAGGAAGATTTGCATTACTGATACGTGAGGTTGGAAAAAAAAATTCTCTTCTCCTCATCATTTATTTGCTTATATCTTCGCACATGTATATCTTCTGTATCAGTTTTAATTTTATTTTCATTAAATATCATGTTATCTTGCACTATCCAGCCTATCAGAGAAGGAAACTTCATCATTCAGCCTAAAGTGGATTTTGATATTAGCATTACTACGGTTGCTGGTCTTCTGAACCTTGGGTAAGCCACATTTCTATACAGAAAGATAATCATCCCCATTTGTGGATCATCATTATCATAAATGTTTTATGGATGAAGTTGTGGAGTTTGAGCTGTGAATTCTTCAAGAACAATGGTAGTAGAGTAACATCATGGTTCCTGTTGATGTTGTCCAGAGTTAGATTAAAGGAACGTTTAGGTAATAATATATTTAAAACATTAGGAAGGGTAAAATCTGTGTACCATAGTCCAATGCTCTAGTTTGCATTTCACATACCCTACACTTCTATTGAACTTAAGTAGGTGGGAGTAAAATATTCAATGAAACAGTAAGGGCTCGGCGATAGCTCTTAATCCAATATATTGTTCTTGTCCTGCCATGTGGGATGGTGTTTTTTTTTTCCCACCGTGCTTTGGTACTGTTGTCTTGCAGGAAATCAAAATCCATTAACTTCGGGTGAAAAATGAAGATAAAACTTAGAAGCATCGGTAACTATTAGAGCTATGAATGGTGTAATATGACTGTTAATCGCTAGATACAAAAGATTAAGCACTAACCCTCACTTGTACTAACACAAGACTCCCAAACCTAAGGATGTTTTATATCTGACAAAAGAATAGACACATGTTGCACATTTCTTTCTTTCTGTTTCTTTTCCAATTTTTCCAACAGCTGTATTTATGTATTATTGATTGGTAGCACTTTTCTATCAGGTATCAAGCAGTTGCTTACATTGAAGCGTCTGCATTCATCTATCAGGATGGAAAGGTCACACGATTCTTACATTTAACTGAAAATACATGTTTCCGGTTATTAGCAGATTTAAGTTACAGTCTGAAATGAATTTGTTCCTGTTTCACCTAGTTACCCCCTTTTCTAAACTGGCTGATCCTAGTATCACAATTTATTCACAATGATTAAATTCGATTTAACAACTAAGTTTAATCATGGGTTATGTTCACTAGAACTCTAGTTCAGATTTATGATGATGGATTCTTGAACTGTTAACCACATTGATATTCCTTCTAATGTGACTCAGAAAGGTAGAACTTGGTTCAACTATAATGTCAATTAGGCAGCAGAAGATTTCATGATAATCATTTTAAGTCCTTTTGAACATCATTCTTTTATAATAGAACTGGTGTTTGATGTAAAGCTATGCTATATAATTGAAGAATGAGAGTTTTAGGGAGTGAGAAGGAAAATTAGAAAACAATCAAGAAATTCAAGATACAGTGGATATTCTTCCACTAACTACTCAGAATGGCAGAATGGTTATTACCATTTAGACATGTGTTTTCACTAAAGCTTAGACTGAACAATGACCCTCATTCCCTTCTTTTTTGGTACATGAGAAATACTGATTACTTTAGACTTTCACGAGTTCAAAGAAATGAGAATGTGTGGAATTTTATGTAAAATTTTGCACGAGTTCATAGATTTTCAAGAAGCATTCCGAATGAATCTGGCTGATAGTAGTTCATTAGCAAGTACAAGAATCACTTTCTGGCTAGTTATGTAGTTGTACCACCTTAGTTTATTTATATTATTATACTACAATTTTTTGGATATGCATATTGAAATAATTAAACCATGTTATTGTTCTGCTGGAAGAGGATTATTTGACATAATCACCTCTGGGCTTATTTATGGTTAATCAGCTTCTATCTTGCCACTGAAGTTTTCTTCTTTTTCCCCTGATTTTGCTTGTGTAGATTCTAATTGAGGTTGATCATCTGCAAGATGTCCCTGGTCCATACATTCAGATAAAGGGTGTTTCTAAAGATGCTGTGGCAGCAGCAGGTTCAATGCTTAAATTGGATGGTTCGTATACTACTAAGGTATTGACATTTTTGCTTTATTTTAGTCCCTTTCTTTTCTCTTGTGCTGAATCAATCACGGGTGGCGGTTAACTTATTAGTATTCTTGTCTGTTTTTGGTAGAGTTACCTTGAAATAGTTTTGGAAAGACTACCAACAATAGAGAGAAGTTCTGGTGGGATTAATTTTCAGCAATCAACAAGGCTGCTAGAGATTGTGGATTTTATTCAATCTCAGGTACCCCATTACTCGTTGGACAAAATTTAGTCTATTTATGCAGGCCTTCATCAAATATTATCCATTTATATAAGTACTTAACTGTGTTTGCAAAAGGAGGCAAAGAGATAATCACCAAAAAAAGGAGGCCACGAGATCGTGAATAATATCCTCTCTCTCTTTTTTTTCTGTAGTACAATGTGACGCAACAAACAAAATACTAACCCTTAGTGCGTTTGGTTTGCAAAACAGCAAGTACTGTACATAACAGTACAAGAAAGAACAGCACAATACAAGGGAGAACAACACAGGACAAATTTTTATGACATTGAATAATATTTGTTTTATACGATTTTTGGGGGACGAAATGTTATTTTGGTATTTTAGACAACTTGTACGTGGGACAGAAAGTTGTGCTGTGGTTTGGTGAGGGACAAAAATATCAGTTTTTGTCCTGTCCCTTGCCTCCAGAAAAGTATTCCTAAACTATTGGAAGATGTAATCATGATATCATGAGATATCTACACGCTTTTTTCGCCCTCAGAACATGGAATTTATAGGTTCATGTTCATCCCTAGGTAGAATAGTGATGGGAAAGAACAGTAATGGAGGATGGTATCACTCATCACTATACCCCGTGAAAATATAGGTTTAGATAAGGGAGGAGAGGAAAGATAAAAGAGACTGAATGATGTTTTAGTACTAAAGAAAGTACTTAACTCTTTGGAAAACAACACATGTTGAACCTCCGTTAACTCTGTTAAAAAAACTGTTAGATGCTGACGTGGCAAGCCAAAAGATGCTGAGCGGGTGCTTCATATTTTGCTGTAATAACATATCATATCCTTAAATATAATAATGAAGCCAAGATAATTCAACATCATAAGGGCTGTTACAGCTACAGCCTCTTAATAATATGACCTGATTGATCCTAAACTTCACTCACTAATGCCTGATCATGTGCACAACTACACACTGCAAAGGACTCCTACATTGGTTCAAAGCAACTGCATTCCTGAATGTACCATTTGTTTTCCTTGCATTTGTGAAGCATTCACTATCATTCTTTAGGCATTATCATTTAGTGGAAATAACTTGTTGGAACAGGGATGTAGCTCTTCTTCAGAATCCTCATCAAGTAGGGTAGTCTCTCCGATTGAAGGCATTATTGAGGAGATGCAATCAAAGATTAGAAGGCTTGAAAGGTGGCTTGCTATAAATACGGTACTTGCAAAACCCTATTCCCTCAAGTGATTGCTGACTTTGAATTCACTGCTTCTCTCGTTTTTATTACAATTTTTATGTTTATTTTGTTTATTTGATATTTTGGCCAGGTTCTGTGGACATTTCTAATGTCAGCTATTGTTGGTTATTCACTTTATCAAAGGAGGCGTCAATGATGGTCGTCATAGTTTTTCAGGATTATGCATTGGCATTCTTCGTGAAATACCTTCGTATACGGGGCTCGAGTTTTCAAGTGGCGAGTCCATACAAGCTAACGACAGTCACTAATTTATTGAGTCTAGGTTCAACCGGTTCGTCGATCTCATAGATAAACTGGAGTATTGACCGATCCATGTGTAAATAATTTGGTTTCACTTTGACGTGATACTACTACCTCCGTCTTTAAATATCAAACCCTTTTTTTTTCTTTTTTCTTTTATTAAAGAGTCCTTCCTAGATATAAAATCTTATAATCAAATAATTAGACTCAATGAGTTAATGAACTCCACCAAAGGACGAATTGTTCAAAAGAACCTAAGTTCAACTCCTGGGTGAAACAATTCTTGACAAGACTTTACTTACTTTATGATCGAACTCCGGATTAATAAGATCCATTTTTCCTATGAACCGGATGATTAACACACAAAAAAAGTCTTATTGGCTAAATTATGAAAATTAAGAAAATTGACAAAAAAAAAAGTTTGCCCTATAAGAAAATAATTAGTTTATATTTTTATCATGTCTATTATAGGTTGTAGAAAATGATATATAATGACTAACAATATGTTATAAAATAAATAAAGAAAAATCTCAAGAGAACCTTATAATTTTAAGGGTTGTGATAACTAATGTTCCAAGAGCACTAGTTAATGAAGCAATAAAAAGTAAATTTTGTACTGAAAACATTTTTTACAATATTTTAGAGTTGACTACACAAATTTTTAGATATTTTTACCATATTTATTAATTGGTGCTCAGGAACACTTTGTTAGCATTAGCACTTTCTTAATTTTAAATATGGAAGTAGTAATAACGTTTTTTTTTGTGAATGTAGTAAAAACTAATATTACCTTATAATTGGAGAACGAATCAGATGCTACATTAAAAGAGAAAAATGGAAGGAAAAAAATGAACGAGTGATTTCTTTTTTGAAAGAGACCAGAGTGAGAAATGTAATCCATGTTATGTTATAAGTCGGAAAGAGGCAGACAAGAGAAAATTACATTTACCTCCCCTGAGGTTTCATTAAAAGACATTCACACCCCCTCTAGTTTGGAAAAAACATTCACCTCCCTTGATGTTAACTCGGTTAGTCATAAGTTAACGGTTGGAAAACCTTAATTTGTCTCAAAACAACAATTCATTTCCCAACGTAAATTTTCACATAGAAACATTCCCACATATCTATCTCTCAAACTTTACAACTGATTTTTCTCTGAAACGTCTGCTCTTATACACTGCTTCTTTATGTTCTTCATACATTTTAACAGACAAAATAGAAGGTATCTAAGTGAATTATTCATGGATAGCTAAAGTCAATTATTTAGACATGCTAGTGAATTATTTAACTACAAGCAAATTTGCTCGACAAGCTTTTTTATACTGTCAAATTTAGAGCATATGATTCAAAAAGTTGAAAACATGATTGAAAATAAAATTCCAGCATGTACATGTCAAACGAAAAATCCTCTTCATCGATTCAAAACTAAATATTACAACACAATGTTTAATGCAATACATAGAATGAAATCCCAACACAATTACAGTTCCAACTTCTAGCATTGGAAATTCAGCTGTGAATTTATTCTGTGAAGTAACAGACGTTAGTTTAAGGGGGAAAGTGTCTACTCATAAAAAAATTAAGGGAGGTTAATGAAACCTAGAGGGGGTGAGTGTGTTTTAATGAAACCTCAAGGGAGGTAAATGTAGTTTTCCCAAGAGAAAAGGAAAGCGAGAATATGAATGACATAAAATCATTACGCCAAATTCCATAAAAAAAATAAAAATAAATCATTACACCAAATTGATATGCCAAACAGTTTTACTCATGATTGAACAAGCACGTATAAATATATAGCTATCCATAACAATTTATCACCATAATTATACAATCTACAGAGCATTGGAGAGACAGGATCATATCCAATGGTACAACACTCATAATGATGAAAATACGAGAAAAAAAACTATCAGTAAACTTCCCCCAAAAATGGAAATGCTTCAAAGTAAGCTGTAATATTGAAAAAGATTGAAAAAGATGTTTAACCAGCAGTAAATATTTCTACAATTGATTGTAATATTGAAGCTTTAACTTTTCAATTCCTTCAACCTTCAGGAAGTAAGCAGCAGCTATTGCAAGTAGGATGATAAATATTGCAATCCACCTGCTCAGTCCTCCTCCTTAAAACAAGAAAAAAAAAATCAGAAACAATGGGTCATGTGCTAAATAGGCCACGCCATTTGATACACAATCAATGAAACATCCAAATGTGGAAGATTATTTATATATATCTTGAACTATGCATCCTATATTTCATGATAATTTCATATTTATTTATTTGATATCATGTTGGTAACAAATTTTCACGGATGTTTAAGCCAACAGAAAAGTTGACTCATTCATATATAGCAGGAATTGAAATTTTTTTAGACTGGCCATCTATAGAGACAGACATGCTTTTAAATAAGTAATAAAAGTCTAATACTAATACAGAGCTATTAACAGTACATACACAATTGTATACATTGCACATATTATATAAATCATCGCCATGTTCAGGAACCAGATATCCATATCAGGCGAAGTGAGTGCTTAACTTTCTAACTTGCAAATGTTTGGTCATTCAACAAAATTTCGGCATTAGAATATTCAATGATCAATTTTTAGGGAACCCACTTAGAGTTTCATACACTACTACCAAATGGTCTCTACAATGCACATCATACTTATGGCATCTAACACATTTTGCTCCAATGATACAAAAAATATGTAAACTTTTGGTCAAAAGAAAAAAGTAAACAAACTGTAAACCACACTTCTATATTTTTTTTTATATGCATAAAACAATTTTTTATTCCAATGCTACCGTATTTTAATTAAGCTACTTCAACAAAATCTATGCAATTCAGTTTGCCACTTCAGGTTTCTCCAATGGATAGAAAAATAAGGACCACGTTCATTCTCCCTAAGGAATCCTTTTAAATACCCCAATTGGAGATGCTCTAACATTCAAGGTTTATTAAATCACCAGACTGATAGGAAAAAAGGATTACACAGATTATTACGAGCAGTGCAAAGCATTTATAAATCTGTAAATCAAGAACATGTGTTATAGCGTTATCAACTCAACAAATCATGAAATATGCACATACCGTTTTTCTTCTCTTCAACTATTGTTACCCTCGCACTTGAATCCATGGATACAGAAGCCAATGCCCTGAATATAGAAGCCATAACTAGACTAAAATACCTTCACACAGGGCATAAACAGTAGATTTATAGCAACAAAAAAAAATATTCATTACAAACCTTGAATCAGGGGAAAATGCTAAAGCAGTTACTACGCCAAGATGAGCCTTTTTTATCATTGTCTGAATCTGCATATTTGTTGAATTTACAATTACAATGTCTCCTTCAGGTGTTCCGCTACATATCAACCCACCAAAACAAAAGACGTAAGTTTTTGTAAAAAATGCACTCTTGAGGTCTGAAGGTAAACCACAAAAATTAAGTCATCACTTTTTTTTTCTTTGAAAAAGTATTACGTGGCCACTTGCTTCCAGGTAGCTTAAGAAAAAGACAATGGAGCCATTGCAAGTGCCAGAAGAATAAAGAATAAATATGTAGCGGCTTCTATGGTGGACAAGTCAAACACGTGGTTCACTGTGGACAATTATTATTCAATATTGGATTAATCTAATCTTTAAGATGATATCATACACCCTCCACACATTATTCCTCCCAAAATCTCTACACAGCTCTCTTTCCACTGTAACACCACCTTCAAAATCCTTCTTGTTCATCCACAAGCACTGTGTTGCTTAACGATGCAATTTTTAGATCTATAGGCTTGAGAATGTAAACAGAAAAACTGTCGGTCAAGAAAGCACCATTTTTCTATAATAAGAGGGGAAAAAATCTTGCAATGTGTATGATTTGAAAATGAAAATGAAAATGGGATCGGCTTGTTTATAATTTTCTGATTTTTGAAAGAGAAAAAATGATTTTGGTACTCACTCAAACCAGAGAGGTGGTTGTGCTCTAAGCAATACTGAGGTCATGTCTGACTAGTGAAAAGAGAGGAGATAGAATGTGTGAAGGAAGTTGGAGAGAGGGCTAACGTGTGGAGGGTACATAATATCATTGTAAGGATTAAATCGATCTAAGGATCGATAATTAGTGTTCACCATTAACCTCATGTCTAAATATGTACCACGCCAGAGTTAGCCAAAGTCTAAATATGTACCACGCCAGAAACTTTCCATCAGCTGAGACATTGAATGCACATATTGGATCGCGTAAAATATGCTTTGAACTAATCCTTTCCCATGTTTGCGTATTCCAGGTCACAATGCTTCCAAAACCTTTATCTATACAAAACAATAAAATAACGTCAGTTAAATAAAGATACAAAAAGTAGATGATTTTTTCTGCAAAATATATACCTGTCCTGGCAGCGATATATAGGACCTGAGTCCCATCATTTGTTTGAGAAAATCTGCAAGAGCTAAAATTTTCACGCTGTATGAAATTCAACAAAATATGATCAGTACATACAATATAGAATTAATGACAACGCAATCAACAGCACAAAAAACATGAAAATCATATTGAGGTGCCATATATTCCCATGTTCACCCAAGGCAGTAAGAATTTTTCCCAACTAAATGTTAAATGTTAGATTTTACTATATTATAAATGTTGGGTACATCTTCATGATTAGAATTAATGCATATAAGATACTTCCCAATACTTCAACATGATTGTTTAGGACCGTAATCCAAATATAAAGAATTCATGACATGTTGGTTACAAACAATAATTATGGGTTTTTTGACTTACTCTTAGAATATACTCCCTCCGTCTCTAAGCACCCATTGAGAGAAAATTTGTCCCTATATAGCCTATTTTTAAATTACTAGATGCATTTATTTTATTTTTTTCCAAACATAATTCTAGTTAATACTACTAACTTGCTTTGGAATATGAAAAGTCAATATTGAATAAATCTAAACATAAAGGGTAATTTAGTAATATATGTGAAATATGCAGTGGGGGCTTGTAAAAAGGGACGGAGGGAGTACTAACTTGGCTTTAAAATATTTGGTCCTATCCTCCCTGTCCCCTTTATTTGTCCCATCAACACCAGGAAAACCAATTCACCTTCTATATCATTTTATGTTACTTTAGGATATTATCAAAAAACTATCAAATTTTCAGAACCAGAGTAGACCAGCTAATGTAATCAGTTGAACAGGGAATCTGCCCCCATGCTGGTCTGACCAATCAGTTGAACAGAGTATGTTTTGAAACAAATGTATTAGAAACAACATATATCATCTAAAAGTCTACACTAAATAAGTCATATAAACTATATTAGTTAATTAATTTATACATATATTCCAAATTTCAAGCCAAATTAATCTTCAAGGAAAAGAAATTTTCAAGAAATGCATACAAAACCATCAAATCAAAATAACTTCTTACACTAGTGAGGTTTTAATCAACTGCTCACATTTTCATTTGCTAGAGTAGCTAAGACGATTGCTGAAGAAACATCCCAAACCCTGCAGGGGCCACCACCTCCCAAAGAGACAATCAACTTGCCATCAGGACTGCAAGACAGACAAAACCAGACTAAGCCACAATCCATGAGAAATAACAAGATTTACAGAGCCTCTATCTCTTATCCTTTCTCAACGTTTTCCTCTTTTCCCTGGGAATTATTAAGCCCAATAGTATCAATCAACTGAAATGATTATGCTGCTATGTGCATCAAACCTAAAATGCAAGTCCTTCACAGTAGAATGAGCATTGGACTCGTTGAGAATATTTTCCATGCTAGGCCACTTGAAAACCCTTAGACTGCCATCCTGTACTGCACAAAAATATAAATATCATATGGCATGTCAATCCTTCAAAATTGAAATTATCTACAATTTTATGTTAGTAAAAAAAAACTATAATTTTGAAGCTATGATGCAACTACTATCCTATAGAAAAAAATTCCTCAACCAAGAAAAACAAAAGGTTAGATCATATATCACCACAAAATGAAAGTTGAAGAAAAATGGAACAGCGCATAAAAGGTTACATATTGAGTTTTTGACAGCTTTTGAAGCTACAAGTTACAATTTAATTTGATGGTTGCCACCCATTTAGGCTGGATCTTCTGAAAACACAAATCAATTATATATTGAGGGCAATGTTTTCAGGTTTATGTTAACAGATACAAGGAAATCATACTTGTAATATGGACAAACAAATGATTATTACAACAGCAACCAAAGTCTTCTCCCACTAGGTCAGGGGCCAAACAAATGGTTACACGATTAAGTCTATTACAAATGAATTGAGCTTACCATTATAACCTGGATTAACTTTTCATATACTAAAGTAATAATCAAATACTTTTCCTATTATGTGCATGTGTTAAATTAACCTTGTGATACTACTACCTACTTACATCAGAATCTTCTTACTGATGATTCCACATTCATAACAGTTTGAATGAAGGACTAAAAAAATAGATTGGTTCTTAATCTCTACAAAAAATATTCCTTAGTCAAACAAAGAGTAAAATAATAAATTAATGAGTGGAGATAATTTCCATAAATTATCTTTTTACTTCAGTAGCTAAAAACTGCAATCAGTGCTAGCAAACAGTTACTCTTCATTTATATGAATTTAAAGGAAGCCAATACCTCTCCACCAGCAGCTAGTGTAGTACCGTCATTGTTGAATGCCAATGCTAATTGTTGTCCAACATTATCCAACTGGGCGAGCAACTTCTCTGAAACCTTCAGACCCAACTTGTGAATTTCAGCATTCTCGTTTTGATCCCAGTCAAACCACCTGCATGTGCAAGGCATGGTATTGATCATGATGTTCTATAGTTTTTTTTTTTTTGGAAGAAGCTAAATTAGCCCACCCAAATTGGCACCGGGCAGAATCGAACCTGAGACCTTGAGGAGAAGCAAGGTGAGGGGTGCCACTCTAACTATTAGGTTGGGCCTAACTCAATCTTACAAAACCGGCTTGTAAGGTGAGGGGTACCACTCTCTATAAACTCTAGTCAGGGGTTATCTGTAATCAACGTGGGACTTGGTTTTTCCAATACA
>Ga0315915_1001920_pt1 | contig 25754 bp, 19 predicted proteins | sample MpolbnodulesMG_FD_207738 | JGI IMG/M metagenome (GOLD analysis project Ga0315915, IMG submission 207738) | Medicago polymorpha root nodule microbial communities from Los Angeles, California, United States - branched nodules | ecosystem: Host-associated > Plants > Roots > Nodule | place: USA...
CTTTGATTATGGATCCTGCACACTTGAACAAATTGTTTAGCATATCCAATTGATTATTTTTAATACCTTGTTATTGTCAAAACTCAACAGGTGACTTGTGAAACACCCTTGTTCCAACAAGGACTACTTCCGGTTTGTGGAAGGAACCTGTATAATTGCTTGTGTTCTTTCTTTCTCTGCTCTCTTACTCTCTATCCGCTGCATTAAGACTCTGAACTCTATCAGACTCTGGTCCTGAGAACAGTTTTTTATAAAGTAAGAAGGAGACACCTACTGTACTGCCAGCTTTGAGCACAAATTTGGCATTACAAATACTCCTTCGGACGAAGCTTGGCTTATGCCCTAGAGAAGATTCGAGAAAATTACAAGTTGGAAAATAACGAGCCTTATAAATTCTAGCAATGCGAGATTCAGGATTAGTTAAAATTTTCCAACCTTGTTTTCCCAACATAGCAATATTGAAAGTCCCTAAACTCTTAAAACCCATACCTCCATCATTCTTGTGCATAGATAATCTATCCTAAGACATCCAATGAATCCCTTTTTTTTGTGCTCATGAATGACCCCACCAGAACGAATTCATCATTTTCTCAATCTCATCGCAAAGGGACGAGAGTAACGTAAATAAACTCATGAAGTAAGTGGGAATAGATTGGAGGACAGATTTAATTAAAACTTCCCGACCTGCTTTCGAGAGACATTTACTACTCAAAGAATTATTCTTCTTCCAGACTCTGTCCTTGATGAAGTTAAAAGTTGCCTTCTTACGTCTTCCTATCATTGAAGGCAAGCCCAGATACTTACCTATTCCCAACACAGCTTGAACCCCAAGAATATTAGCAATATTATTATGATCAATACTGGAGACATTTCTACTGCAAAAGATCTCAGATTTCTAAAGCTTTATAGCTTGACCTAATGCTTTCTCATAAATTGCCGAAATACTCTTCATTTTCAGAGCTTGGGAAGAATTTGCGCGGAAAAATAGGAGACAGTCGTCCGCGAAAAGAAGATGTGATAGAATCAGAGCATTAGTACAAATCTTGACACCATTAATCTCACCTCTTGCTTCTGCCTTCCGAATAAGTCCAGATAACCCTTCTGCACATATAATAAATAGATAAGGCGGGAGAGGGTCACCTTGTCTCAATCCTCTGCCTGGAATAATCGAACCAGTAACATTACCATTAACCAACACACAATAATCCACCATTTCTATGCACATTGTAATCCAATTAATCCATTTGTGTGAGAAACCCATCTTCCACATAACCCCTTTCAAATATGTCCAATCAATTCCATCATATGCCTTACTAACATCAAGCTTGAGAGCCACATCCCCGATCTTACCTTTAACCTTTGATTTCATATGATGGATAATCTAAATAGCATCCATTGCGTTGTCTAAGATAGATCGACCAGGAACAAAGGTTGATTGACTTTCTGAGATGCATTTGTTTAGAACTCTTTTAAGTCGATTGGCAAGAACTTTCGCTACAACTTTGTACACAACATTGCACAAGGCTATAAGTCTCCAATCCTTCATGGTTGTTTATGATTCACCTTTGGGGATAAGCGCAATAGTAGTCATATTTAATGTGGGAGGAAAACTACCTGTATCGAGCCATCCACAACACTGATTGAACAACTCTTCACCACATGTCGACCAGAACTTCTGAAAGAAACCCGGGTTAAAACCATCCGGTCTTGGGCATTTATCAGGTTTCATAGAAAATAGAGCTTCTTTAAATTCCTCGATCACAAAAGGTTCTAACAGATTATCATTATCTTCAAGAGAAATTGAAGCTTCAATTACATCAAGAACTGGACCTATGTCGTTATTTTGCATTTGAAAAGCTCCACAATGTAATCTCGAGCTACTTCACAAAGTTTACCCTCCTTTGTTACTTTATTATTATCAGAATCCATAAGAGAATGAATGTGATTAACCTTCTTTCGCGACGATGCCGCAGCATGGAAAAACTTGGTGTTAAGATCCCCATCCTTAAGCCAATGCGTTTTTGCCCTTTGACGCCAAAAAGCATCCTCTTGAATTAATAGTCTGGTCATGTGATTCCTCAGCTCATTGAAATGTTGGATATTATTACTATCCACTTGACTTCGCAATCTGCTTCCTTCAATCATCAATATCCCTCTTCAGATTTTGAAAGTTATTTTTACTCCCTACTGTTAAATCAGATGCACAAAAGTCTAATTTTTCAACAATAGGACCTTCCCCATACGACTTCCATTTATCTGTAACAAAAGAACTGAATTCAGGATCAGTTAGCCACACGTTTTCAAAACTAAACCGCGACACGCCTTTTCTGTTATTCAGTGCTAGTTCACACACCAACATGATTGGATAATGATCAGACGAAGGGGTTGGCAGATTTTCTAGCACAATGTTAGGGAACATATTCTACCAATTCTCGGTAGCAAGTGCTCGATCGAGCCTCTCCTCAACAACCCTAACAGTTCCAACACTCTTAAACCAAGTGTAAAGGTACCCTTCTGAATGTACATAAGCAAGCCCTGAGTAACTAACAGCATTACAGAATCCCGAGATAAGCTAGTTGGCCCTATCATTGTTACCTTTCTTTTCTTGAGGCGATAATATATCATTGAAATCACCCAATATAAACCAAGGTAGATTCGAGATAGTAGAAAGTTGCCTAAAAAAATTCCAAGCTTCACGACGTCTACCATGATTAGGGAAGCTTCAATATAAACCAATGATTAGTAGACGCCACTTTTCTTTATTATTTTCAGTAACTTCATTATCAATGTGATTAGCAGAATAGTTTGTAATAGAACAGTTTATAGAAGATTTCCAATAAAGGACAAGACCCCCACTTCTTTCTTGCTTATTAACAGTAAAACAAGAATCAAATCCCAATCCATACTTTAATTCCTCAGTTTTATTACTAGTAGAAATAGTTTCACAAAGACAGAGTACATTCGGTTTATAAACACGGACAAGGTATTTTAGACTAGAAACTGTACGAGGGCTACCTAAACCTCTACAGTTCCAACTAAATATTTGCATGGTTGCTGGCGGGGCTGAACTTCAGCCTCCGCCATTACAATATTATCAGAAAATAAAGGGTTGTTCTGAATTGAGTCAAAGTTACTTCCAGAACCAGCACTATCACTAACTGAGTCCACAATCATCTGAGTGTTTTCCTGCACAATCACACCTCCAGCATCCTCTAAAGCACCTGAATTCACATTTGACCTGGTCCTTTTTTTAACTGAAGGCTCATCTACAAGCTTTCCTTTACCTTTATCATTTTTCGGGACCTCCTCTGTTTGCACATTTTGCACAGCATGCACACCTTCTCTAATGACCAATAGTCCAGCCATTAGAGGCCTTGAAGGTATAATTTTCTCCTTCTTCCTTGCATAAACCATACGGCCCACCTCAGAAGTTTCACCCAAGCTTACCTTATTATGTATGAACCCACCATAGTTGATAGCAGGCATTCCTAGAGCTTGATTACATCCAGTCAGCCTTAGAACTCCATCAGCACTTGTTTTTTCAGTAGCCGCATCTTCCAGCATCATGATAATTGGTTGTTGACTTGAGAAATTAGAGCTCACATCATTGTTGTTGTTAGCTGTTGTGTTTTCAGTATTAGTCCTCCCATTTGCAGCACCTATCCCATTTACAAGTCTCCTGATAGTTCTTTGAGTCTCTATGTTTGTTTCATTCAGCTCAAACGAAACCCACTGTCCTTCCCCACCTCCATTGTGACCTATGATATTAGTCACCATTCTATGAAAAGTAAAATAACCTCCACGCAAAACTCTAACCCTTCCAAAAAGAGCATGTTCTCTTGATTGACTCATAACAACAACATTGTTGGGGTTGTCATCATGACCACCTCTCCGTCCATTAGTATTGTCCCTTCCCTCACCACGTCCTTCATGCCCAGCTGTACGACCACCCCTAAGCCACCTGTTCACTGTAATCCCCCCACCAATAGTGCGCCCTCCTGCATTCAGGAATTTACCCCATCCTTTTTCGCCTTCAACAAAATCAGGTTCCACCCTTTTAGGACAGAAATTGTCAGTATGTCCCAACACAACCACAAATATAGCAAAAGACTCCAAGTCTCTCATATTTAAAAGAGACATTCACTGCATTACCATCTTCCTTTTCAAACACCATACTTCGTTTCAGCGACTCATTAACATCAATAGCAACCCTCATTCGCATATGCATACTCCAAGGACCATAGTAGTTACCTTCGGACATATCGTCCAAAATGACAACCAAGCAACATACCTACGTACTCATTCATGTAACCAAGAGGCAAGTTGAAAACTTGCACCCGGACTTCCAGTTCATTCAGCACAACATCAGCAATAGCCTCACCTATATCCATCTTCTTAAAGACCAGCAAGTAACCATCAAAGGTCCAAGGACCATTTTGCAGAACTCTTTCCATGTCTCGTTCATGATAGAACTAGAACAGGAATTTGTTCTCCTCAGCTTGGGTGATTGTGACCCCTTGACCTGGACGCCAAATTGAAGGAAGGCGATCCTCCAAAATCTGAAAACGGACAGGTTTGTCTGTCAGCAAAGTGCCAGCAACACATAGTTCAAGCAAAGCTTCCTGAGTCACTTCAGAAGACCCAGCAGATGAAGCATTTGGTGAGTCATTGATATTCATGTTAAAGTTCTCCATAGGTTTTGTAGAGTAAAAAACACAAGCCAAGAGGATAAAGGTTAATATGATTTTTGGTTGCATGAATTGTTGGTGATGGGAAGTGAGCTCTGCCTCAATCCCCTTAAATAGGAATTCAAATTCGTGTAAATTTTCAACGGTATCAGCATCATATTTCAAACCCTTTAATTTCTTTAATTCCCATAACCAGAACAAATCACAGCTTTTATGGAAAATCTCATGATAAGGGTATTCCAATAATTTTGAATTTCTACCATTGACCTTCGTCCCCCATTTACAACAGCAAATTCTACTTAAAATTTCCCACCAGAGTAAAATCATAAGTGAGCTTTTCTGAATGACATCCTTCTCACCATAAACTTCTAGGATCTGTTCAATAAGAGACTCCAATGTAAGGATCAGAACATACCAGAAATAGCACGTGCAGGTTGACCAATGTTTGACTTCGACCCTTTGACCCATCAAGAACAAATCTTCATCGCATAATCATAGTTATTAGCCAGATCTGGAAGCTAATACAAAGAATCACAAAGTCAATGATCTCACACACAATGAGATCTAAACGAAAGAGGGAACGACTGATATCAGTAAATCAAACCAAATTAATCTATTTAGGAGAGAACAAAAACGAGCAGATTAATAGGATTAATCGCATCGACAAAAACAACACTCACAAAGGATCATCCAACAAACAAGGAAGAAGCCTAGGGAGAGACAAAAAAACGTTCACCAGAAACCTAGTTCAATCTAATTATATGTCGATGCATGCGTAATATATATATATATGTTGATTTATAAAATTTTAACATGTCCAGTATATTTATAATTTTGTATGTATCTAGATTTATAGATACGTTATATTCGCCCTAAATATGCATATATCAAAATGAAAATGGAAATGAAAAATTGGTGAAAAACATCTATTTATGATTTTATTTTTTTTACAATATATTTATTGTGATTTGATCGACATTAATATAGAATACTCTAACAAATCATTACTTTGAAAGAATAATGAAAACAAGTAAGTTAGATGAAAAAGAAAAATAACATTTCAATGATTAATTGAATGGGTTTATCAAGGACAAAAACACATAAATTCAAATTATTTTAAACTGGATTTTTTACCAAATAAATAAAACTTTTGAACATGTATTTTTTTTTAAACAAACATTAGTTGGAAACTAATTAAAAAATCAAATGAAGTAATTATTGGATATATTCTAAATAACATATGTACTTTATTAAGATAAAAATTAGTTTTGAAAAGTAGAAAAAATGAAAATATTGAAGAAAAAAAATGTGAAAACGTTATGACATAAAAACATTATATACTAGCGTTCAGACGGTCACTCTGTACTTGTCAATCCGCTCTTTTTATTGCACTGATTATAAATTAGTAGTTTTTACGAAATTTTGGTTTAGATTAAAAATATAGATATTGATATTTTGCATTTTCACAATATAACAAACACTATTCATATTTTCTAATGACACAATCAATATAACAAATATAATATCCCTAAAAAAATATAACAAATATAATATAAATTCTTATATTTTTGAATGACACCACCGACAATATAACATTTTTATAGATAAATTTGTTTCAGAGTATATTTGAAATTGAAAAGGCCATCCCAAAACTATGTTCCCTTTATATATAGTTAGCGTTCAAACGAATACACTCCCTCTGTATCTCCGTTCTTTTTATTGCATTAATGCATATAAATATGTTAAAGGTCCCTGTAAGTTCACGTATTTTTGGTTTTCGTCCTTACATCTTTTTTTGTTTTAAAACAAACCCTGTAAGTTGTTAACTTTTTGGTTTTAGTCCCTAACGTTAACTTTTGTTACAAAAACGTTAAGCTGGCAAACGGAGCACACGTGACAATCGCTAACATGACAAAACACGCTTATGTGGCCTGACATATTACAAGTGATATGATTTGTGGGACCAAAACCAAAAACGCAAACCAAAGTTGCAGAGGGATGAAAGTGAAAAAACGTAAACGTCAAGATTTGAAATGTTAAAAACTAAAGATTCCATCTTCTTCATGTCTCTATTTTTTTTCTTTTTTTATCTCCTCTCTGCCAATTGCTTGATCTTTTTCATCCATGAGATATCTTGAGCGTCTAGAGAAGCTACACATAATGGAATTGCAAAAGCTTAACTGAGACGGTATCTTAAGAAGAATCAAAATCAAGTGGAGAAAAGATTTTGTTCCCTACATTTCAAGATCAGCTTCTTGATAACCTTCCAGCTTTCTTCCAAGGACCATGTAATCTTAATTTTCCATCACTGAAAAAAGTGGACATCAAAGATTGTCTCAATATGAAAAAAATTTCATGAGAATTTTGTATTACACCTAAGCTTGAGGATATAAGAATAGAGATTGAATCACTCAGGAGCAGCTACATACATAAGAATGACATGAATGTTACACAGAGATTTAAATCATGTGTAAGCCTCATCTTAATGTATATAAATTACATATCACTTATAGTACACTTAAATAACTTCAACTTAAAACTGTTGATTAGGAGTAAGCCATTAATTTGTTATTTTAGAATGTAGGTTAGTCGACACAGTTAAGGATAACGGTGATAATTAAATGAATATTTTGTAGGTGGAATGACAAAGATCTGGGATTGAGAAGTTGAACTGGAAAGAGCTATGTGATAAAGACATGTTTAGATACTTTTTCGAAGAAGGGATAATCAACATCAGAAGATTCCATAGAACTTATACATATTTTACAAAACAATGAAATTTGTAAAGCCTAACATAAGAAAAATGCACCAAATTGAGATTACATTAAGTAACAGAAAACAAAACCAATACATATTTTTACAAAACAATGGAATTTGTAAAGCCTAAGTAACATAACCAATTATTACATTAAACAGAAAACTAGAAATCTCATTAGAAGGTTAAGATGCATATATGCCTTTGACATTGTCTCATAGATAAACTCTTGATGCAAATTGAGATTACCCAATTTGTTCGCACCCAAAACCCCATGTTTCCGAAACCAGAGCATTAGTAGCTACCAACCTGCGCATAAAACCTTCATTCTACAGTTCAAAACTATATTTCATCGATCCAACACAACTAGAAGCACCAATGGGAGTTATTTAGAAAATGGTGTTAACTTTTACAAAATCATTGTTTGACCATCTTCCATCTCCACTTGAGAATTTTCTTCCTTTTGTTATGTTTTAAGTCATTCACGGGCGCCACCTGAGGGGAGACCTTTCTGACAAAGCATTCATTTTCATCACCACTACTAACAAAAACATTGTAATCTTGTGCATTACAAGAGACCTCTCTGACAAAGCATTCATCTTCATCACCACTACACACAATATCATTATCTTCTTGTGCTTGACATTGCTCCATTTTTTCTCCAACTGGTTCATCATATACGAGATAAACTATTGTTTTCTTCACAGTGAAACCTTCGAGGGGAGCAAGAGATTAAGGAATTGGCAGAAAGGAGATGAAGAAGAAAAAACAGAGAGACGAAGAAGTTGGAATCTTTAGTTTTTAACATTTCAAATTTTGATGTTTAAGTTTTTTCACTTTCATCCCTCTGCGACTTTGCGTTTTAGGTTTTGGTCCTTCAAATCATATCACTTATCATCTATCAGGCCACATAAGCGTGTTTTGCCATGTCTGCGATTGCCACGTGTGACTCTGTTTGCCAACACAACGATTTTGTAACAGAAGTTAACGTTAGAGACTAAAACCAAAAAGTTAACAACTTACATGGTTTGTTTTAGAAAGAAAAAAAGATATAAGAACGAAAACAAAAAACACGCGAACTTACGGTGACCTTTTACATATTTAAGCCTATTTTTTTAAATTGAGAGACCATAAAAAAAGAAAACCATGAATTTGAAGCTTGACGGTTGATATGTAAATGAATAAAAAGATAACTGAACAATACTGAATATTTAAATAACTAAACATGCAATTTTGTCCAAAAAAAAAAGCAATTTTGTCCAAAAAAAAAATGCAATTTTGCCATAAATATATAAAGACACTATTGATTGACATTGATATTTTTCCTAGCCTCATAAAAAAAGTAAAAAAGCATCAAAGTACACAATGTCCACAAATCACCTAACTCTAGTGATCTTCATCACACAAACTCTATCTCCAATTTAATTTTTTTTAAAAACCACATGTATTCTCTATATTGCCCAATTTGCCACACATGCACCTAATTTCACTATCACACGTTTGACACATACTTCCCCACTTGCGTGTACTTTCCCTATATCTAGGAAAAATCGTTACACATTGAATTAAATCAAGTCATAACAAATTCACAACCTAGTTACCAACACAACACAACACAAAAACCTTGGTAGTTCAGAAAAACACAAAACCAAACATGGCTGATAGTGATAGCATACGTAGTGAACCTCTTCTTGAGGATGAAGTTTCAAACGGTTCATGGAGACTTAATGTTAAAGAATTTCATATACCATCACAGAATGTTGTTGATCATGAAAACAAAAAATCTAAGTTCAGTTTCAATGGTCTTCTTCGTAAGCCTAGTGAGTCATTCTTAAATGTTCTAAAGTTTTTTTTTTTTGTTGAATTGTGTGAACTGACCCATTATGTTGTTTTTCACTTTTTTTAAGATTTTTTTTCATTGATTGAATAAAGTTTTAATTTTGTGTAGTGGGTTTGTTCAGTTTTCTGTGATTATGTTGTGCATGTGTTGCTGTTGAATTCTGCAATAAGCCATTGTTGATCCTTTTTCACCTTTTTTATTCTTTTTCTGTTTAAAGTTTTCTACTTTTGTGTAATGCCTATGTTTTGTTTTCTATGTTTATGTATCACGTGAGTATGTCAGAATCACGGTGAACAACCATAATTTTTGCCACAAAGTGTATCTTTTGGAAATTCATGGTCGGCTACCGTGATTCTGACATGCCCAATACCCACCTTGATAAACTACATAAACTATGATTATGTTTATGTTGTGTATTTGTTAAGTTTTGCAAATTCATCCTTTTTAATTGTTTTTTTTAATTTTCTTGTATGTTAAAACTTTTAAATTCTCTGTTTTTTGGTGGTGATTATTTGAATTGTGCATGCCTTAAAAAGTAAGATCATGATAATTTTGATTTTTTGTGTTAGTGGGGATCTTTAATTAAATGAAGAGCCTTTATGGTGGATATTCATCAATTTATAGTGCTATTATTATTTGATTTGTTGCAAAAGTATATGATTGATAAAGATCATGCTTTTTTGTTTTTATTTTCAAGTTGGTGTTACTGTTTCTGAATATACTCCATTATTTTATTTTGTTGTTGCTTTAATCCATTTGTACACAATCAAAGCTTAATCAGATATGAATCTTTCTTCACTTAATTACTTTACAGATCATTATTTTGTCTTGTACCCAATTTATAATATTTCTTTAAAGGATAAAATAGTTTTTCATGTTAAGTAGTTAAAAAAAGTTTAAAGTTAGCATTTTAAAATATTTATTTTTTAATAAGGTGTTGATCTGAAAATTTTGAAATTTCTTGTTATTAATTTACCTGAGAAACTCTGTAAAAGATTAGCACAATTAAAAATTTGTGTTTAAAATCAAGTTAAGACTGACAGTTACAAGCATCATGCATGACATAAGTGTGTGTTTGGTTCCATGGTAGAGAGAGTCAAAAGTGATTTCAGACACATAAAACTGATTTAAAGATGTTTGGATGATGTTGATTGGAATTGATTTTGCCACTAGAAAATATTCCAATAGAATTTGTAGCTTTTGACAATTTAAGGTGATTTTTATCATCAATTTTTTTTTTGTGAAGGGTTTATTACCTTATTATCAAATTTATTTTTCAACTCACTTTTAGGTGAATGTATTTTGTATCCAAACATGAACACCTCACATTCAACTAACTTTTAACTAAAATTAATTTTACAAAATCATTTTTTGTCACCGCAAAATCAAACACATACTAGTTTATTAAGTGGTTTTTTTCTTGTTCTGAAGTTTTTGATTATGTTCTAACTTTTGCCTTTGCCTACTTACTCTTTTTTAGGGAAGCAACGCAAGGTGGCCGAGTATTACAAGAAACAGGAGAGACTCCTCGAAGGATTTAATGAAATGGAAACTATGCATGAAACTGGTTTTTTCCCAGGAGGTCTATCTGAGGTGATTGTTCTATTAACCACCATGATTTACTTATAATTTTCTCATAAACGTAGATGCGTTTAACTAGTTTTGATGACAGTAATGTCACTAAAAAATTGTGATTTCTAGCGTGTCAATCGCAGATTGCAGAAAATATCGGTTTGTTCATATTCTGCTACGCTACAGTGCTATAACACTATTATATCCGCTATTTGACAACACTTTATACTAAACCGTGTATCGTAGAATAATAACGGTCTGTTTCAATTTACTATGCTATAGTGCTATAGTGCCCCTATTTGATAACATTGATGATTTCCAATTGAACCTAATCGGTTTAAACACATGTAGATGAATGATTGAATTTAGTCCATAAGAGAATTCTACTAAATAAAATTGCATTATGTTTGTCAGGATGAAATGAAGCAACTTGCAAAGAGTGAGAGGACAGCAGTACTTGTGTCAAATGCATGTAACTTGGTGCTGTTTGCAGCAAAGGTTTTCGCGTCAATCGAGAGCAGATCATTAGCAGTCATTGCATCGACACTAGATTCTCTTTTGGATCTCTTGTCTGGTTTCATATTGTGGTTTACTTCCAATGCCATGAGCAAGCCAAACCGATATCACTATCCGATTGGAAAGAAACGCATGCAACCAGTGGTAAGACAACTTAGGTTTTAAACTGCAACATGATTGACGAGTCATTTAAAATTTTAGTAAATGCAGTAGTTTCATAATACACTGAGAGTAAAACACACACACTTATGTTTCTATGCAGGGTATCATTGTTTTTGCATCCGTGATGGCAACCTTGGGCTTGCAGATTTTGATCGAGTCTGGTCGGCAAATTTTTGCAAAGGTAATCACATATCAACTTTTGTTGTTATTATTTGTTCGCTAGTTAAAATTTGAGTTTAATCATTTTTGTCGTGCGTAGCAGTGTTATAACTTTCTCAGTATCATTCTTTTTCTTACAGGCTAAGCCTGAAGTCGATCCAGTAAAGGTGAATTGGATGATCGGGATTATGGTATTCGTTACTGTAGTGAAGTTCATTCTTATGATCTATTGTCGAAGATTTAAAAATGAAATTGTCAGAGCATATGCACAAGATCATTTTTTCGATGTCATTACTAATTCCGTCGGATTAGCCGCCGCTGTTCTAGCTGTCAAGTTCTTCTGGTGGATGGATCCAACAGGAGCTATTCTTGTAAGTTTATAACTTCATCTTATTTTCTTCGCATTTCAGTGTGGTTTTCTGATTGAGTTAACATGTTCCACAATTAGTCTTTTTCCATTAATAAATTTCCCATAACTCCACAATGGGTGCAAACTCCCATTGTATATGCGCCACATCAGAATCTTGTTGAAGGGGGTTTTTTGTCACATGATTTTTTGCTAGTTAAGAGGGTGATGCATGGTACAACAGTAAGGTTATTGAATTGTGACCTAGAAGCAATGTTTTAAAATTTGAACCGAACATCGAACTGGCGAGACCTTTGAAGCATGGTTCAACCGCCTTTTCAACCACTTGAACTAGGACAAAACATCGATCAAACCGCCAAAATAACTGACCATAGTTAAGGCCTGTATAAGGTTTAATTAGTTCAACTGTTTTGGTTCGGTTTTTAAAACATTGTTTGAAAGTTACAGATTCAGATCCTAGAAACAATCTTTCGGGATAAACTGTGTAGATCTATCTTCGCTGAGCCCATTTTCTGGGAGCCTCATGCATTAAGCTGCCCCGTTTTTTTCGAGTAATCCCCAAAGTTACTTCAGAAGTACACATTGAGAAAACAAACTCAGTGTTTGTATTGCACGGACGTGTACGTCTGGATAAAAGCACTTTTTTTATGATTGTGTTCGTTACCTCATACAAAGTACAAAGACCATGATTGATGTGCTAATGATGATTATATTATCCTGAATGTGTATTGCAGATTGCACTATACACAATCAACACATGGACAAAGACAGTGATGGAGAATGTTTGGTCACTCATCGGAAGAACAGCACCACCTGAATTCTTGGCAAAGTTAACATACCTTATATGGAACCACCATGAACAAATCAAGCACATAGATACAGTTAGAGCATACACATTTGGTGCAGATTACTTTGTGGAAGTTGACATTGTTTTGCCAGAAGACATGTTTCTCAACCAAGCACACAACATTGGTGAAACACTTCAAGAGAAGCTAGAACAACTTCCAGAAGTTGAAAGAGCTTTTGTTCACATTGATTTTGAGTTCACTCATAGACCTGAGCATAAGACATCAGTATGATGCTGGAATGGAAGAGAGTTCATTTCATCTTTTGTTTTGTTTGAGACAAATAACATAGTTTTTGGTTTATGGATATGTTTATAGGGTCTGATACTTTGAATTAATTTTGTTTTGTGATATTAATTCATGGTTTAGTTGGCTTCAAATTAGTTGCTATTGTCTTTGATCTATGTGATGTCATATAAATAAGCTTTGATTGAGACAAAAATAATGTTGAAGATATCATCCAAAACTAATTTTATCTCCACAAGCCAAGAAATCCTTGTGTTTGATGTTCGGATATGTTTTAAGTGTTTTTTCAAAACTAATTAACAACTTAAATATAAGTTCCTTAAAAAAAAACTTACATAAGTGTTTATGTTTCTTAAAAAAAAAAGTGTTTGTGTTTATGACTTACTTGTCATTTTTAATAAAGTTAAGGTTTGTTTATTCTATTTCTATAACAAACAAAAAAAAAGGGGTTTATGTAACACCCGTACTAAATTTATATAAAATATTTAGCATAAGCGTTAAATATAATACTGGATATATTAAAATTACAACAGAATTTCGACCAAATGAATATATACATCAATACAATGTACATCTGGTAAGTCGGAAACATAAGGAATTATCTAGACTAGTACGACACATGTATATGAATGTAAGTCATTCAGCTAATTTGAAATAACAAAAATAAAGGGACTGGGGTGAGACAGGATATCTCAATGAGTTTCACATATATCCCAAGTTGTAGACAATCTCAGGAAAACCTATGATTGATGTCTAACTATATGCCTAATCTATGATGCATATTATGATATAGATACTATAGTGATATGGGAAAACATATGCACCATTGATTATGTATACAGTCATTAATAATGTCAAACAAAATTAAGTTCATTAATCACTTGAGATCAATTGAGTAATTCATGTTAATAAACACACCACAAAATGCGATCATTGTAAGTCAAAGAATAAATTTAACTCTGACAATTGCTGTTTTGACATTCATTGTGTCTAAGTAACACAAGTAAATGACCAAAAAACCAGCGGCAGTTAACTACCGCCAATTTTTTTAGTTATACGCCAGCGATAGTTAACTACTACTGGGGGTATTTTAGTCTTTTACTTATATTTTTAGGAAGTATTGAAACTCAGAAAAGCAATCGTCTAACTCTATTCCCTTGATGTACATGCCCTAGATGTCTTCTGTGGTACTAAGATGAGAATCACCATTTGCACCCCTTCAATCTATAGGTGGGCACATGTTTGCTAATTTTGATCGGTTCGAATTTAGAGAAAACGCGACCTCTACCCAATTTAGATTCTTCGAACTTTATTTATGAAATCTAGATTCCAATGGTTCATTTTCAAATTTTATAACTTTATTTTTAATAATTAATAATTCTTTTGGTAATTACAGAAAATGATAAAAATAAATTGAAGTTTCTAATGGTACTGACATGGAATCCACACAGCCATCCTAATATATACAACGTCAGCTTAAAATATTCTATACTATCAAGTTTTTGTGTCAAAATTTGAGGGTCGGCAATTCTTTTAAAATTTTAAAAATTAGAGACCGAAATATTATATGAAGAAAAATGAGGAGATCAAATTTGAATTAAGCCTCCTTCACAAAAATAAATTGAATCAAGCCTATATAAAATATGGATAAAATTTAGGGTTGGATGTGTTTTTAGTCCCCAAAAAATTAAAAAGTTCAATTTTAGGTCTCCTTAAAAAATAAAGTATTTTTGTCTCTAAATTTTGAAATATATGATTATATTTTGAAGGAAAATGTTAATGAATGTCTCCAAAGTAATTTTTTAAGAACTTTAAAAAGTAAGTTTTTATGAATTTTTGTATATTCAATAAATTAGAAATTGAGTATTTGACTTTTTAAAGATTTTTTTTTAAATTTAGAATGTTTTAATTTAGAATGTTTAAAGAGTATGCGAAGGCACTCATTAGCAAGATCCTATTTTGAAATATATAATTTTGAAATACATAAACATTTTGTCTAGATACTTTTGAAATATGTCATTGGTGATTCTCCTAACAAAAATCAAAGAGGGAATAAGTCCGAGTTTCAACCAATATTGAAAAGTGAAATATTTTAAAAGTTGAAAAATGCAAATATCCCTTTTCAAATTAAGGGATTATACAAAGTTAAGCAAAAAGAGGATCTCGACGATGGCAACATGATCTTGACAAAAAAGTGGTGACATCGATCTCAACTATGAGCTGATTTTTTGTGTTAGAATGTTGTAATTTAAGATTGAGTTTGAACATTAAATTTGTTTTAGAGTAACAAAATATTATCACACATATAAAATAAGAGACAAGAAAAGAGAAAGTGGACTGAAAAGTTCTCGGCAAATAAAAAGAAAAAATCACGGGAAAGAGTAAAAAATTATTTACCAAGTGGAAGAAATTACGTGACCCCTCTTTTTTTTTTTGGTGGCCGGGGTTTTGAAACTCAAGCCTTACGCATTGTCTCTATCAACTGAGTTAAACTCACGAGGACTATGTGACCTCTCTCTAAATGCAAAGAATATAATTACTACTTTCGCTTGTAAATAGGAGAATTCTAACACTAACAAAAAAAAAAACATCACAAACGAAACCATTGTTTTTCTCTCGATATTTTTTCTCTCACTCTCTCAATCGGTACATACGCTTGCTGTTGTTTTGTTGCTCAGTGATATGGGACCCCTTCCTTCATTGCCAATGTCTTCTATTTATAGTGGAGTAATATCACTATTTCACCAATTCCATTTATTGCACTAATTGCAATTTTTAACTTTGTTTAATAAACTAGAATGGGAACTAAGAAAATTATGATCAACAATGTTTGACTTTCACTTAAGGTGGCTTTACACATGTTCACAACCTCTCACTTAAAGCTATTTTAGTGAGCTTTCGAAATCCCTTTACCTTGCCAACTCTTCTTGCTATATTTCCAATAGATCATTCGAGAATCGACACAATATAAGCATTAATTGGTATTGTCATCGCATCTGCTAGGTTATCATTGATGTGAATCTTCTGCATATCCACACTTCCCTTCTTCAATACTTCTCGAACAAAATGATATTGAACACCCATGTGCCAATACACATTAATTTGTTGTTGCTTGTGCCCGAGTTCCTCCATTAACTTTTGCTTCCAAATAGCTTCCTTGCAAACCTGGGTAGCTGCCATGTACTCAACTTTGATCATTGACAGAGCTACAACAGTTTGTAACTTGGATAACCAAGTTATTGCTTCCCATTCAAGCGTGAACACATAACCGGTGGTAGATTTTCTTTTATCATGATGCTTGCAAAATTTGAATCCTTAATTTTGTTTGTTGGTTCCAAATCTTTCATATCGAACTCTCTAATCAATTGTGCCTTCAATTCAAAATCAACCCATTGTAATGTTTAGAATATTTAAGACAACACTCCAATTGAAATTATTGGTAATTATGAGAATTGATCTCTGGTTTCCTTGTACCATTGAAAAAACCAATGTCATACCCCAATTTTTGACCTAAGACCCTACATTCATACACCCTCTGATCCGGAATATTCTCTGACTTTTCAAAGAAAATTCGGCAGAAAGGTATTTTAAAATACCTAATTTTTGTTCCGATTCGGACCCACTTCTCTCTTTATCTTTATTTTTTTATTTACTTTTATCTTCTAAAATTCTATCTTTTATTAATTCTCTTTTATTTTTAATTTTAATTTTAGTTTTAATTTTTATTTTTAATTAGTCATTTTCTTCTTTTACTTTAATCACTTTTATTTTAATTTTTACTAATTGTCCAGATGTCCAAAAAATAATAGTGTCAATGTCTAATATGTCACAAAAAAATATGTCCAAAGTCCAAAAATATTTCAAGTCAAATGTCAACTTTAACATTCCTTTTTCAAAATTCACCATAATTGTCCATCAAAAACCATTAAACCACTTTTCTATTTTCATCAACATCCTCACCTATAAATAGAGCCCTCATCCCTCACAATTTCACACACCAAAAGTTCTCGAGTTGTCAAAGAACTTTTCTCTCTTCTCCCTCATTTAGCTTGTGTTGACGAGCTATTCTTTTCTTCTCCCTCTTTTTTCTGTCCCTTCGGAAAAAGTCCCATCGAAAAAGTCCCTTCAGAATTTTGCCCCTTCGGTAATTTTGTCCTTTCGGTAATTTTTTCCCTTTGGTTGTCCCTTTCTTTTATTTTATTTTATATATTAAAAAAATGCAAAAAATATTAGGTTAGAAAAGGTTTTCCGTGGTGATCCAACGTCGCTATGGAAATTCCTCGTACTTTTATTTTCTTGTTACGTTAGTTTTATTTTATGTTTTAATTAATATTAAAAAAAACAACAAAAACATTCAAATAACAAAAATCACAAAAAATCATTTTCATAATAAACCTTGATCCAAAATCAAGTGATCGTTCTTTTTATTTCTTTCTTAATCAAACTTCCAATCAATTTAATCATACTTTGAGTCATCTTTTAATATAAAAAATACAAACCAATTCATATTTGCCACTTGGCTTTTCATTTTAAAACCTTTTTCAAAACTAATAAAAAACACACAACAAATCAAACGTCAATTTCTACCCCGAACTACGAGGTTTTGATCCCTCACGGGTACGTAGGCAAAGGACACTCGTCCTTCCAAATCAATAAAAAATGTAGATAAGTAGGTCTCTATTTTTCCTTCATCACTTTAAACTCTTTTAAAAGCAAGCAAGTTATAGCACAAAAGTTAAATAAAATCAAGAGGTTCCATAGAATACTATGGATATTTAGGGTGCTAACACCTTCCCTAAATATAACTAACCTCCGAACCCAAAATCTTTTCAAAGGGGTGGTTTGAACTTTTTCCCCTTTTTCTTAAAAAAAAAAAACAAATGTTAGGTCGTGAAATAATTAGTGAGTCAAACGCTAATCAAATAGCCTTGAATCTCCGAAAAATGACGCGACAAAAGTAATGGAGTAATATTTTACTATAAGCAAGAGAAACGAGTGCAGCATTCAAAACTTATATTTTACCAACAGAAGCTCTTTGAACTTTGTGCATTCAATCAACATTAGTATCATAATTTTGTATCTTCACTTTGTTCTTCTAAGCTCCTCCAAACGAATGAGTCCCATTGAGAGGAGAAACTTTGTAGGTAAACTTTACGCTCTCTTCCGTTCATGCAATCATAAAGGTTAAAAGTTAAGGAAGTTCAGCCTCACAAACTGAAGAACCCAAGGAAAAACCAGAAAAATTCTTGAAACAATTGTGAGCATGATTCCTGCAGATAGAGGTTCAGTTTCAGTTGGTTTCTTATTAAGACTTTTGAGCATTTCAAGTCATTTAGGTGTCTCTTCAGTGACAAAAACAGAACTAATAAAGAGAGGTAGTATGCAGTTTCATGAGGCTGCAGTGAGTGACCTGAATTTTTATGTAGAGTTAGTTCAAGTTGTGTTGGAATCTTTTTTTGATGTTTTGGAAAAGAATCTCCTCTGGTACTATCGACACTACAGTTGACTGAGATTACTTGTACCTTAAGTAACTAGCTTAGAGGATAGTTTAAAGTGATTAGATACACTACAGCATTGGATAGCTTACAGTGCAGAGACTTTTGTCTATATATACTTGATGTAATTACTCATTCATCAATAACAAAGTTCCATTTCATTCATTTCTCGATATTCATAATATGGTATCACGCGCCTTTTCCCTAGCGGGAAAGGTTGTTACGATCCGTAACCGTTTTCTTCTAGCCGTTTTTCCGTTGCGCATTCATCATTGATCATCTTCTTCGATCGATTTCTTCACAAAGTCTTAGCTTGATTCTTCGTGTTTCTTTCTCAGATTATGCGTTTTGTTCTTCGATCTATCTCAATTTTTCCTTTTCCCTTGTTTGTTTGATTGTTAGATGGTTACAGATTGAAGACATTTTTGAAATTTTAATAGTCTAAAGAACCAAGTTGATAGCACCCTAGTCAAGAACCATCTTGATAATTAACTAAGTTGAAATGAGTTGGATTTCAAAATTATTTCAATCTGTTAATTCAAATGCATTGACATTTTAAATAAATACAAGTACAGCCTTTAAATGTGATAGAAATTACATTGGATCACACTCTGATTACACTTATGACAAAGGCATTGAGAGATAACAAGATAAGAATAGAGTGGACAAAGTGATACACAGAGTAATGAAAATAATTTGCTTTGAATTTTTCAAAGATTATAGTATGATTATTATTAAATCTATCTTCTCTTTTCACTTCCATATTCTGATTTATAACTTCATGTCCTTCCTATGAGCATTTGCTTATGATCCAAGTTCACCATGCTTCCTGGAATACTTTCTTCTTTGACTCCTCTTGTAACCATCTTTTTTTCAAAGTCCAAGCATAACTTATCATCTAACCTTTTAGTTTTGTGTTGACCCTTTTCTCTACTCTCTGCAAGAGAGGTTCTGCTTGTGATTTCTTCTCTCTTGAATTCTTCTTTCTCAAGACCTAGAGATCCCTTACCATGACTATCTCTTGTGGCGGGTCTCTCTTTTGCTCCTAGAAGTAGCTTATGTTGTTTTTGCAGCTTTGTACTAGAGGTTTCCTTTGAGTCTTTCTCTTGTTCATAGTATAGGAGCTGCACAACAGTTCTTAATGGCAGAAACTCGTTTTTGACAGCGTGCGCACGCACTTCAGGGGACAATCTTTGGCACTCTAGAATCCCACACAAGCGCTTCTTTTCCGCCTTGCTCATGTCTGTATGTGCCTGTTTATGCATTGAATACACATCGCATTATAAATGCGCCGTAAATATAACCAAGGCTTTAAAATGTGGTCAAATGAGGCCTAAAAAATTTAACGTCAAATGACGTTGATGCATTGCATGAGACCTCAAAAACCCTGACATTACAGCCACAACTGCAATCGCAGACCGTTTTTTAAAACGTTGAAAATAACCCTATATTTAAACCTGACTTGACTACAAAATTGCATATGATGAATGTAGTGTAATGCAAATTTTAGTTAACTTAGCTAAATTGTCACGAAGTGTCTAATAAAAAGACCATGAAAGTTCAAGACAGTTTAGACATTATGTGAAAGAAATAACATGATTGGTACTAATAATTCACCTTAAGATAAATGCTTATTGCCTGGTACAAATCATCATGCTCTAATCTGCCAATAGCTGGTACTGTTTCAGCAAGAGCTACAAACTTTGACACTGGCATATCTTCATCCCTTGCCACAACTTGAAGATAGGTATCAACAAGTTTGCCAACTTTTCTGATTGATCTTAACAAGTAGTTCCTGTTTTCCACAGAACCAGGGTAGATTCTTTTCCAAAACTTCAAAAAACTTTCCAACACAACTTGAACTAACTCTATATCATAAAAATTCAGGTCACTCACTGCAGCCTTGTGAAACTGTATGCTACTTCTCTTTATTAGTTCTGTTTTTGTCACTGAAGAGACACCTAAATGACTTGAAATGCTCAATAGTCTTAACAAGAAACCAACTGAAACTGAACCTCTATCTGCAGGAATCATGCTCACAATTGTTTCAAGAATTTTTCTGTTTTTTTCCCTGGATTCTTCCGTTTGCGATGCTGAACTTCCTGAAATGTTAACCTTAATGATGCAAGGTAACCACTTACATGCATAGACATGCAAAGCTTCACCAATTAGCTGTGGTGGAAGAACATGTGCTGATCTAATAGTCATTATTATGCACCTGAAAAGATCTATATTTAGAATGGATACATCCTCAGTCCACCAATCCTTTGGAACAGAATGATGCTCTTTTCTGTTGTAACCGGGCCTAGTGTAGGTGTAGGACCATTTAACCTGCACATAATCGCCATTGTTAAACAAAAAAATGTTCCAAGTAATCCATCTGTCTCTTATGAAGTTCCATATTTGGAGTATTTACTTGTCTCGTTATTCCTCATTTTAGATTATTAATCAAGCATCAATTACTTTTTTATCCTCATTAATATACTTTTATTTTGTATCTTAATACACCCGACTACTCCGCTAACTACTATTTTCTAATGAAGCTCATTATCATAGAAATTGTGTGTAACCTTGAAAGACACTTAGTTAGAGAAGGAGACAAAATCAAATCTTATGAGGGGAAGTTTTATGGCCTTCATTTTATTTTACCTGTGATAAGGGTGTAAGAACTTTTTCAACAATTGAATCAATGCATTTTCTTATTATGCCAAGATTCTCAGACCACTCTGGTAACTTCTCAGTGGTGTGCAACGTTGCAATGGAGTCTTTCCAACCTTCAAGAATGCATGAACTAAAGAATGACTCAAGTTTACCTACAAAGTTTCCCCTCTCAGTGGACTCATTCATTTGAAGGAGCTTAGCAGCACAAAGTGAAGGTACAATATTATGAGCACTAATGTTGATTGAAACTCCATAGCAAAACTTTGCACAAAGTTCAAAAGCTTCCGATCCACCAGGCATATCATTAAGCTCTAGAGGAACACTCTTAGAATCATTAGTATCAGAACAAAGTCTTTGTAGAAGGCCACATTTTGAAACAAGTGGAGACTGCAAGTAACAAAAGAAGAATTATAGATGAACACGGATTAAAATTTTATCTTTTTCTTACACACCACACTCAATTTAATTCCAATACCTTGTGTATAAGATAAGTCGTATCGTTGGTTTTAATCACAAGATCAGGAGGTATATCTGAAACTAGACTCCTGCATTCATGATTATGATAATAATGATTAAACTCAAATCAAGTTTCCTATAACTATATCTTGTCAACAAAATCTCAAATCAAATAATCATATGGCTGTTTGATTTGAGAAATTGTTGGAGAATATGTAAAGAAATTAGCCTAATTATAGACCACAGATGAAAATGAATACCTGGTAGCTTGTTCTGTGTAGAAAGTATCTGACCTTGTTCCAAGTTTCATGAACTTCATAGCTATTTATTGTGATATCTATGATCAAGACAAACTTCTACTTCAATGCCTGCATAAGTTCTGAAAATTTCTACTCTGATTGATGTGATGCTAATTATGTAAAATGATATGAATGTGGGAACACTCCGACTAAGTTGCACCAGGTTTCAGGTCATTATGCCTACTGTGCCAGTTCCTGGCATGTAACAAGAAACTGAAGAGAATGAGTTTGTGAACTGATCATATGTCATGAAATATAGCATAGTATCATAATTATTGTTATGTTTATAACATTGAGGAAGGAAAACAAAAGTCAACAAAAAAAGACCAAGAAAACTGATAAAGAGAATGTTAATATCAATATATTTATGTTCTGACAGTGTAATTTTTATATAAACCCTGCGGCCTGCACTTGCAGCTGTGCTGACAGTGTAATTTTTATTTGATGTTTTTCTAGAGCTTTGTATCTAAGTTGATTACAAGATACAGGAAAATCAAGATCAATTGTTGCTGCTATATAAATCAACGTTGATATTATATGCACGTACATAACAAAATATAAATGTGTTATAATGTGCATGAACCATTGATTTTTTTGCATCAACAATTAAAATTTCATATTTTAGTCTTCCAAAGAAGTGCTCACTTATCCTTATAGAAGGTGCATCCTGCAATGAACAATATGATTTACCGTGACTAACGCACTACAAGGGAAAAGCTTATTTTCGGCCATTTTCTTCCGAAGGATTTTGGTTATTTTCAAGGGTTTTTGTCCCTAGGAAACCAATGATTTACTTGTAGTGATGGTGTCTAGGTAGAGAATAGATAGTAAAGACTATTTATAATGTGACAAAACTTGGGAAATTAACTAAAAGTATTAGGGGATAACAAAAGAAAAAAGAAAACTATGCTTTAACAGGAAGTTGGATCAAAAGTATTGATTCCAAGGCAAATATATAGAGTAATGTATATATAGTGTGCTACCACATAGTCCATTTTTTTCAGATGACATTTTTTATTCCATATATATGGAAAGATAGGAATTTATGATTATGTTGAGAAAAAAGGGTATGAAAATCCGGGAGAAAGTGATGCAACAATAACTAGTGTGTGGCCAAAACTTCATAAGATTATATCAATATCATTCATTATTTTAGTGAAAGATCTTAGCATTAGTTTCATAAAAGCAAATCTTAAATATAAAGTAATATGGACTTTCTATTCAACTGAAACTTATAATTGGTGTTGAGTATGACAATATATCATATTCGCTGATAAGTGAGCAGACGCTTGAGTATAGTGTAACGGAGTGATTCAGTGGTAAACTTGTAAATTGAATTGTAGTATTTAAACAAAGCTTTGTATTCTGTAGCTCTAACCCACTGTATTATATAAAACTAATGTAGTCAGTCTACTGTCGAATACATAGTCACTCTACTCTCAAATACGTAGACACGATTAGTCGAACTTCATGACCAATCATTGTATTTTTGTGTGTGTATTTATCTGGTTACTTTAGAATTGGATTGCTATTATAAGAATTAGTCAGCAGTGATCCTCTGCTGAAGTGTCTTCTCAACTATCTGACCCCTCATCAGCTATATAGGAACCAAGAAACATGGAAGATATATCTTTTTCTTTCTTCCTTTATTTCTCTTTTTCTTCCATATTTTATTCATATAATTGCTGAAAGAGCTTAGCATTAGTTTCATAAAAGCAACTCTTAGACAAGTTTCAAATTTTGAAATCAATAAAACATTAATCTAGAGGGGCTTTAAAGAAGAACCTATAATGGTTGTTGAGGATATATATGATGTTGGTGCTAGTCCTTTCATTTGTTAAAATCTGACATACACTTTGGTCTTTGCTTTAACAGACAAATGATGGTAAAGTAGAAAAAAGTACTATGTTTTTTGTAGAACAGCATACATTGCTTTCCACAACACAGAAGCATTGCCCTTCATATTTTTCTTCAAAAAAAGATAACTTCAGCTTTTGCAGGCCTTACAAGTCTCCTTTTTCTTTGAGGTAATTTTCACAGATCCCAATTCAATAATTCATCATAGTGAAAACTCAGAAAGTGTATAGTTAATCTCGGCTAGCTTTGCTGTGTAACAGAATATCAATAATGCATGTGTGCACAATAATATCAACTAGGTTTGCCAGATTTCGCGATGAATCTGACAAAATCACGCAAAAACTTTACTTTGAAGTTTCAACAAAATCACCGTGATTTTGTCAAACCTGCCGTGATTCGAAAGATGTACATAAATAAATAGCTATCACCTTCAAGATCTCTTACTCTACTCGTCCACTACTTCGTACCATGGCCACACCACCGCACCAACACCCTCTCCTTAATTTGAACTGACAGTGAGTTTAACAAAATCTCGATGTGCCACCGTGATTTTGTCAAAAGCTACACTTTGGACTTCAACACAATCACGCTTCCACCATGGTTTTGACAAATCTACTGCGATAAAAAATATGCTCTAAGTTGGATGCCGCAAAAGCCACCCTTCCTAATTTGATTCTTTGATGGTATTCATGAAGGCATTTAGCCAATTATGTGACTCTTCCTTTCTCCAATAGATAAAGTTCTCTACCACATATCACACTCCTCTTTCCCTCCACAATAAAGTTATATCATTACTTTATGTCCTCTTCCTATTGGAATTTTATAGGTACATGGAACCTATATACTTTATATCTGACAAAAGTGCTCCTCATTTTTATAACATAGTGAAAAAAGGCTTTTAACTGGTTCTGAAGTGTTAAGTCAAAACACAATGCTTTAATCAAATTCCTCCTTAGCTACACACTAGTTATATCTTCTCTCCCTATGCTCACATTATTAGACCATTCATTCATCAAACACATAACAAATTAAGCATTGAAAAATGACTAAAGAATTTTAAAAAGTAATAAATAAAGAAGAAAACATACCTGTGAACAATATATAAGTGATATGTTACTTATGAATATGAATGATATGAAGCAGAAAAGTATTCACAAGGAAGCAGTTGCATTAGTGTTTGAAGTGAAGGCATATATGGCTTAACATGTGGAAAGGGAAAGTGGAATATGCTTTACTAGTTTCATGCAAGTAATCCTCAGAGACAAAGAAATACTACAGAGGGAGCATCAATAGTGTCATGTGGTTCATTTGAATTAGTCAACATAGTAATGTATCAAAAGCATGTTATGATAATCTCCTTTGAATAGAAAAGAAGGAAAATTGAAAAAGAAGTCTTCACCTGAACAGCAATATTGAAAATTGGTAATGTATGATTAACTCACACAAAAAGCATGCAATGCAAGTGGGGTAATGTATTGGAGTGTGCTCATATACTAATTGTGAAGATTCTGATGTGTAGGGTCAAGTCCCTACATAGGTGAAAATATCTACTGTACATTCATCATCATGCTACTCCCACTAAACCTTGGTCCTTGGATATTCCTCTTCTATTAGCCCTACCAATAAATCACATAGACATTGAATTTGATACTGACACTAATATGTCGACACGTAATATATCAAAGGTGTTACTTACTGACACGTGTTGGACATCACACACAAAGTTTTAAATTGCAGGTTGCGGTTGCGGCCATTATGATTTTCGGTTTTGCGATTATTGGAAGACAAATTTATTTGATTAACAATAAATATTATTATTTGTTATTTATATTCACC
>Ga0315915_1001925_pt1 | contig 25748 bp, 17 predicted proteins | sample MpolbnodulesMG_FD_207738 | JGI IMG/M metagenome (GOLD analysis project Ga0315915, IMG submission 207738) | Medicago polymorpha root nodule microbial communities from Los Angeles, California, United States - branched nodules | ecosystem: Host-associated > Plants > Roots > Nodule | place: USA...
GTTGTTTCTCCTGACTTATCGCATTTTGTTTTGAGGAAATTGGAAGTAATAGAATTCATAACCTTGTATTGGACTCTATAAACCAAAGTAATAGGGACCGATCCTTCTTTCATGTCATAGCCATGCAACTTAACATTAAGGAATAAGACATCAAGGATATTTTTATAATCCAGACTTACCGTTAAATCTGGAAAGCCATTGAAAAAAATAGGTCCATGACTCAGGCTGGATTCAACAGTTCCTAAGAGAGAATCATGAAATCGATTGTGTCTTTTATCTCTTAAACAAAGAAGAACAGCTACGTCAAGAGAGCCCCTCGTGAGAGGCTTAAGACCAACTTGAACACTACCGATGTGTAAATAATTGTATTTTTTGTTTAGATGTTCATTAATACTTTTTTGTGAGAGGAGATGAATTTCTTCATCGTCAGATTTTAGTTTAAATTTTTGTTCCACGGTTCTAATAACATAGTCAGATTTGTGGAAGAAAGATCTACTTGTTTTGTACAAGTCTTTAGGGGGTATCTTAGGTATCTCCCAATTATCTAATTCTTGATTAATGTCTTCAAAGTGAATTTCTTCTTTGAAGATTTTGTTGGAAAAAGATTGAGATTGATGATCAGTAATAGAAGATGAAGGCTGAGAGGATTTACAAGACAGGCGTGAGGAAAATGATCGAAGCATAATTTAAAGATAAAATTTTCCTCACCCATTAATACCAGCGCCATCATTTGGTTTAATAGAAATATAATTATTAAAATATGAATTAGTATTTATTCCCTAAATTATTCTTTAGAAATGATCTACAATGTTTTTTCAAAACATACTAACGACGTTGAAAAGCTAGTTTAGATTTGACTATCAAAAACAATAAAGTTTAGACTTATAGCCCAACAAGGGGACTTATCGCTACAGTTGTTTCAGATATCCGAATCTCAAACCTTATCCCTAAGGATAATGAATAGTAGTTTTGATTTAAACATTATAAATTAGATCATCCGTAGAGCATAACTTACATAAATAAATAGAAATTCATAAATTAATAACATATTCCTACTTCCCCATCAGGCTCTGATACCAATTATTTTGAAGATATAAATTGATCTTGATCTCACATGTAATTTACATTTTGAAGATATCAAACTTTGGAAATTTATCTTATGGATAATTTTTGTTGCGTAATTATTCACCTGAAAAATACATATGATTTATAAAGTTTTTGTTGCCCTTTTTATATCTATAGTTTCATTTGGATACATTATGGATAAGAACAAATGAAACACATTATTGTAAACCAGAAGTTTACAAATCATGTTTCAAACTTCAAATGGATAAAAAAAAAATGAAACACATATCATTGTAAACGAGAAGTTTACAAATCATCTTTCAAATGGTAATTCTTAAAAATATTAAACAATCCTTGAAGGGCTCAAATAATGATGTGTTATAATGAGAGATTGAGAGGATGAGAGGATTAATGAAGGGCTCAAATATTAACCCATTTGCTATTTGGGCATCCACTATTAATATTTATAACACATCAATATTAAACAAATCATCTGTCAAAGGAGAGATTGAGAGGATGATCGAAGAAGCTGAGAAGTACAAAGATGAAGACGAGAGGTATAGGAAGATGATAGAAACAAGAAATGCATTGGAGAAGTATGCATATAACATGAGGAATGCCATAAACAATGAGGAGATTATGATGAAGCTTTCGTTAGAAGACAAGGAAGTGATCAATAACAGAATTGATTCGGTCTTACTGTGGCTTGACGACAATGTGGTTGTAGAACAACATGATTTAGAGTATTATACAAACTTACTTTCAAGTGTGTTTGATCCCAGTATTTTGAAGATGAGAAACGATGAGCCTAATGATAAAAAGAAACATCGGTTATCATTAATGGCAAAACTCATTGCAAAAAGGGGAATCATTCATTTAGCTTCTCATACAATTGTTGAAATTTTGTCAAATATTTAAAACTCCATAGAAATTGTACTAGAAAATTTATGTTTAAGTCAGCAATATAAGTTCTAAAAGATTAATTGTTGGACTGAGGATGTATATGTCCCCTTTTATACATAGGCTAGGGTTTGTTCATTACAATTTTGCTTCAATGTTGTGATATTCATTCAACAGAATTCATCGTTCCCAATCATTGTTGTTGATTGCATCACTATATTCATCACTTCAACAATTCCCTCCTCACATAGCAATGAGATATTTATCTTTTAAATCTATGCTCTAATTTGATTCGATTTTAGGATTTTCGTTCACTGTTTGTGTTCAATAATTTTTTGTTACTTCAATTTTTTTTTCCTTCATATGAATAGCTCATTTCACAAAAATATGGATTTCCACTGACACTAATGCAAGTTTTTTCTATTTGCACAGATTTTTGCTTTGTTCATGAGTGTGTGTTTGAAATTTCATTCACATAATGGATAATTTTTTAAATAATGTGACCATGAAGCTAGTAAATGACTATGGAGATGGCATCACTCATGTACCTAGTAGGTAGATCAACTAATAATGTAGACTACCAATTTAGGATTTAGTTACAAAATCATTATAAAATGTTACTGTTTGAGTTTAGTAACATTTAACAAGTGTTAGATAAAGCATGTGTTACTAAAAGGATTTAGCTACAATTTCAATATCATTTATAACATTTAACAAATAGTTTAGCGGCAAGTTGTAGCTATTTTATAGCAAATTTATTTAGTTACAAGTTAACAATGAAATAACTATTATATTTGTTATTTTTTTAATTGTAGACTCGGATTTTTCAAATAGGATTACAAGAAAATATAGGATTTGCTTCCAAAGTTGCACTACCAATTGTGTTACTAGGTAATCTTAATTAAAAAAATCTTATTTGATCGGACTCATCAAACTATGAAGGTCATCAGACTCTGTAGGTCACTAGACTCTGAAGAATAGAAGACTCTGAAGCACACATTAGACTTTGTCTTTTTCTGAAGGTGTCACTTTCAGATAGTACAGTTTGTTTTTTTTCCTTCTGAATCACGTGCTAAGTCAAATTCAAGGAGAAAAGGAATGAAATGGATAATTCTATTTGCAACAATAGATTTTGAATGTCTTTTTAAACGGCATTAACGATATCATACAACATTCCAACGTCTTTGATTTGATGCTTCTCAATGAATGTTAATGTGTTGGCATTCCCCAACGTTTCTTATTATCCTTGCCTATGTAAGGAGCTGAAGACTTAAAGAACATAACAAGACTCTGCAATTTTAACCGTGTCCTTATTCTATCAAATTCAAAAGAGCATAAACCCTTTGAATTTCATACAAACTTTATATCTTAGAAATTCTTAAGTTTTAAAATCCATTTTGTATTGTATTCTGCTTACACCTCAGATTGTATATCATGCGTAAAATCAAACAATCTTTTATTTGATTAAGTTAGATTGTAGACGTCTCTTTCAGCTGTGATTGAGCATTTGGAAGTTTCTTGCTTGTGTGTTTGAGCATTTGAAGTCTCTTGTTTGTGTGCATGAACATTTGTAATCTTTAGTGATTATAGTGAAAATCCATTGGACGCGCAGGGGAATTGGACTTCTCCTAGTTTGTGGGAGGAACCAGTATATATATATATATATATATATATATAGGGTTTTGCTAGAAGCCACCTATGAAGGTGTCTTTTAGCAACCCACACCTCAAGGTGTGATTTCCACTTTTTAGTTATATCTTTGTGTTTGTTTTTATCCGCCACACTCAGACTTATGAAACACTTATAATAAAGTTTGAAAAAGCAAACACAATTCAACCCCCTTCTTGTGTTTTTCTCACCTTCAGTTGGTATCGGAGCACAATTTGTGCTCAGACACTTAACTGTGTCATAGTAAAGAGCTAGAGAGAAAAACATGTATACTGATGAGGGTGATACTGGTACTTATAATAGAAGTACTGATTAAGTTGTGCCACATGATTACAACAACAACATTTCCTCTTATGATAAGAATAACTATTATGTGAGACCTCCATCCTTCAATGGAGATGCTACTCAGTTTTCTTGGTGGAAGAGAAACATGTAAACTCACATCATATGAGTTAATGATGAGCTGTGGGACATCATTGAAGATGGTGTTGGATTTTATGGTGATGCAAAAGGAATGGTAGTAGGTAGAAAGAGTATGTCTAAGGTTCAAAGGAAAATATATAGAAAGAATCACAGAGTACGTGGTATTCTTGTAGACGCTCTGCCTCATTCAGAATACACCAAGATTGTGGATAAATCTACTGTCAAGACTATATTTGAGTCACTGTGCTCTACCTATGAAGTAGAGTTATAAATGAGTCTAGTAAAATTGAACTTGTCTAAACTCGGCTCGACTCGTTAAAAAATAGTTCGGCTCGAAACTCGACTCGAATTCATTTCGAACCTTTTTTCTAGCTCGAACTCGACTAGATTCAAGCTTTTAATCTCACCATTTGTTGTTTCGAACCTTTTAATCTCAACTTGTGATTTGGAAGACCCAAAGTATGAACATCATCCACTACATCACCATTCATGTTCTGCAACTTTATAGGTTATTTTTATATTGTTTTATGTTAATATAATTTGAACTTAAAAAACCTTTAAAAAATAAAAGAATCCTTAATTTTCAAGATATCTTAGATCATTAGAATAAAAACAAATTGTCCAACACTAATGGTAATAAAATAGACTTTTGACCCGTGCAACTACACACGGTTTTACATAAGCCTTTACAATGCATAGTTTGAAACAATTTTAAAATACACAACTTCATTATTTTTCATTCTAGCTATATACCCAACTAAGTAATAATCTCTCGTGTAAGTTTATTTGTCTTGCAAAATTGGTCCCAATCTCTTGTCAAACTGCAACACGTTATCACAATAGACAATTTAATAAAAATGCATGCTTTTACAATTCTTGTGATTATAAGAGTGGCATCAAATTCAGAGTAATAAGTCATGTATTTGAGTCTCATCTTAAAAGATAACCGTAATTTCTTAAACCTTGAGTATATGCTCCATTGAAGCTAATTCTTGAATGAAATATGGTATAAATTAAATGCATGATGAGTAGATGAAAGGATATGAGTTCAAATTTATGAGAAGATATGACAGTACCACACCTAATAATGTCATGTAGTAGATCCGTAATATATTTCATGTGTATAAGTAGCATGAAATTATTCGAAACCTATTCTATCTTCAATTATAATTGAGTTCCAAATTAAGATGCATTTTAAACCATTAAAAACTAGTCATTAGAAAACTATTGAATTTGCGACTATTATTCGATTCAACCAATGCTCAAGGGTTATCAGTGGATGGATGACCCTTGAGCATCAACTATCCATTCATTCAAACGACAATTTAAGTAAGTTATACAAAATGCAAAAGGGGTTGCCAAATAAAAAGAGCATAAAGGAAATAGAGAGTCAATTCTCAGTAGTGTAATAACAGTTTTATGACTTATAAACTTTGATACTCAACTTGACGCAACCTTGTAAAACTTAAAAAAAGAATGGAGTTAATTTCTATAAAGCAGTGCACCTATATAAGTTCATTGTTGTTTTTGACTTAATCATATTGTATGCCTATATAGCTTGTTTGATCATCCAAATTGAATAAGGCAACTACTAGAAAATTAAGTTTATGAATTAAGGAATTTCCATGTGCAGAGCCTTATTAATGATCATGAAAAATTATATCAAATACTCCTTCCATTTTTAACAGGTTTGGGCGTATAGATATGTCGTACTCGTCATTACCATTAGTTTGAAACTATTTATGTGAGGAGGAAAATTAAAAAATCAGATTCAAAGATCAGAGATATAATTGAATATGGACTAAAACACAATGATATTCAACAAAAGAGGAAAAGCTTTTAAGTTTAGCAAAGTAGTTGCAGCATTTCTTCATGGTAGAACACCATAACAGTTGATAAAAGGTTTAGAATTTAGTATATTTGTTGATATTGGTATTGTGTTTTGGTTCAACAAAGTTCCATTACTTATATAATCCCATGTGTGTACATGCAATGCAAAGCATGTTAAAGATTTCTTAGAGTTTTAAAGCATTTTCGAGTTATTTTTTTCAATGACTGCAAGTGATTTATTTTCCACAATGTTCACATGCTTTTATAGAATAATATGTGCTGCAGAATTTCATGAATTAAATCATTAAAACAAAGAACCGATGGTATTTGACAGGCCAAAGAAACAAAAGGAGTACATACATAATGTTTCATAGGGGTGTGAGTAAGAATAATCGTTTAAGTAAACTTGTATCTAATGTTCCTAATCAATATCCTAAACTAAATCCAATAAACAAAACAAATTTCAATCAAAACATGAACAATAAACTTCAAAGTAGAAAAGACAAACAAACTTAACAAAATCAGAACTTATATAAATACCTTCAATGTAGCCATCACTTTTATGACAATCTTTGAGTTGGAGTAGATCAGCTAGATTCTTCTTGCACAATTCGTTCCAGAGACCTAAAAGCTCTTCAAAAGAAACTGTGACGAATGACATTGAATCCAGCATTTCGAGATTGGAGCTTACGGTTGATGCCTTGCGATTAAGGCATTGTACGAAGGTTAAGCTGCAAAATCTGCTGCAATAACGAAACAAAGGGAAATTAGAGAGAGAAACAACTGCATACTGAGAGGAATAGGACTGCGCTTGATGGGTTGTTTTAGAGGGCTGGAAGAGGATTGAAGATGAGTGCAGAATGACTCCAATGTGTTGCATTTCTCAATCAAACAATGAACAGTCTAATCCATAACTCAAGAATGATACGTTAAGTAGTTAAATACAAATTTCTCAAACAAAAAAAAATGTCATATTCAGCAACAACTATGTAGAAAAATATACGGGTGATAATATTCTGTTATATTATTATGAAGAAAAAATGGTTCCTTTTATAGGAGTGAAATACAAAGTCAACTCCTTTATTTTAGGAGTAATATAATGACTCATAACTGATCAATAAACAAGAAAATAAATAATACTAACTAAGAAATATTTCAACACCCCCCTCAAGTTGGTGCATAGATGTCAATAATGCCCAACTTATTGATCAAGTATTCAAATGTTGTTCTTCCCACGTTTTTGGTCAATATATCAGCGGTCTATTGATTGGAAGGGACAAATGGCAAGCAGAGAGTACTCGAGTCTATCTTTTCTTTGATGAAATGACGATCGATATCGATATGTTTTGTACAATCATGTTGAACCGGATTATGAGCTATGCTTATAGCGGCCTTGTTGTCACATTATAATTTCAATGGGAGTTCTACCTCTATCTTCAGTTCTTTCAGGACTCTGAGAATCCACATACCTTGAAAAATTCTTTGGGTCATTGCTCTAAACTCAGCTTCAACACTACTTCTTGTAACTAGTCGTAGTTTTTTGCTTCTCCAAGTCACTAGGTTCCCCCACACATATGTGAAATAACCTGAAGTTGATTTTCTATCTATAAAGGAACCTGCCTAGTCTGCATCAGTGAATATTGCCACTTTTATCATTGGTCTTCTTGAAGAATAATCTTTTTCCATGAGTTGCTTTTAAGTATGTCAAGATTTTGTGCATAATTTCAAGATGTTCTTCATATGGTACATGCATGAATTGACTCACAACACTAATAGAGAAAGAAATGTCAGGACGAGTATGAGCCAAATATATTAATTTTCCAACCAACCTCTAATATCTTCCCGTGTCAACTGGTGTGTCCCCTTTATCCCAAAGTTTGGTACTTTGCTCCATCGGAGTGTCAGTAGACTTACAACCACTCATACATGTCTCTTGTAGGAGATCAAGAACATATTTTCTCTGTGAAACAACAATTCCTTTATTTGACCTTGCTACTTCCATGCCAAGGAATTACTTGAGGGGACCCAAGTCTTTGATTTCAAAATTTGCTGCTAAGTTTCTTTTTAATCTCTCCATTTCTATCTCACCATTACTTGTAAGAATAATATCATCAACATAGACTATCAAAATATTTATCATTCCATTTTGACATGACTTTGTGGATAAAGTATCATTCGCTTGTCCTTGAGTATATTCCTGTTTCTTCACAGACTGAGTAAACTTTTCAACCCAAGCTCTCAGAGATTGTTTCAACCCGTACAAGGACTTCCTTCGTTTACACACCTGTTACCCAAAATTTTCTTCAAAACCTGGTGGACATTCCATATATACTTCTTCTTCTAAATCAGCATTGAGAAATGCATTTTTGACATCTAGCTGATGGAAAGGCTAGTCTAAGTTAGCAGCAAGGGATATTATTATTCTAATTGTGTTAAGCTTTGCAATAGGAGCAAAGGTCTCTGAGTAATCTATGTCATAGGTCTGAGTGAATCCTTTTTCAACCAATCAAGCTTTGTACCTTCCGATTGATCCATCAGAATTGTACTATATTGTGAACACCCACTTACATCCCACAATTTTTTTACCTGCCGACAAAGTTGTGGCACTCCAAGTTTTATTCTTTTCAAGATCTTTCATCTCCTCAAAAATAGCTTCCTTCCACTTTGAATTTCTAGAGCCTCTTGTACATTCTTAGGAATTTTGACACTAGATAAATTAGAAGTAAATGCAGCAAAAGAGGGATACAAGTTTGAATATGATAAAAAGTTAGACAAGGGGTGCCTAGTACATGGCCTACCTGGCTACCTAAAAGCTACAGGAAAATTAAGATCAGTATATTGTTTCCTATATTCTATGGGGACATCAAGGTCGGTATATAGAGAATTAGGATCAAGGAGAGATTTACCTGTCTGAGTTGGTTGACTTTCACTCGGTTCAGATTCTTGGATGAGTTGAGGAATACAGTCATCTACTACTTGATCATTGTTTCTTCTGGCATAAATTTTTCCTTTTCAAATTAGATTTCCTTCCTCAAATCTTTTTTCTGTTTCATTACAAGGATCTTTATTGGTGCATTTAGATTAATTTCAGAAAAAACATTTGTTTGATCTTTGTTTTGATTTGTTGCCTCGGATTCTGATTGATCCTTGCTCATGGAAGGAGTAGGTTAATCTAATTTTTTCAAGGCATTTTCTTTAGGTGCAGATGTACATGGAATAGAATTATGTGATGTATACATATCTTTTGAGATAATTAAATTTTCAAACAATTCAGGAGAATCTTCATTTGTTTTCCTCCCTGAAGATGATCATTACCAAAAAAAGGTTTTTTTCAAAAAAAAGTAACATTCATTATTACAAATATTTTCTTTGTATTAGGATCAAAACATTTATAAGCTTTTTGAGAAGATGAATACCCAGTAAAAATACATTTGATTGCACGGGGTTCAAGTTTAGCAAGATGCTTGTGTTTGTGAATAAAAGTTGTGCATCCAAATATTTTAATTGGTAAATCAGATAGAACTGAAGCAATTGGAAAATATTTCAAGAAACTTTGCAAACGAGTTTGAAATTTCAAAACACGGGATGGCATACGGTTTATTAAATGTGCAGCTGTCAAGACAACTTCACCCCATAAATATTTAGGGACATTGGTAGAGAAGTGTAGTGCTCGTGAAACTTTAAGAAGGTGTCGGTTTTTCCTCTCTACAATCCCATTTTGTTGGGGTGAGTTAACACATGAACTTTGATGCACAATTCCATTTTCAAGGAAAAAATTTCCAAAAATTTAATTAAACTGTGTCAGCACCAATTTACAAAAGTTTTGAATTATTTGACCTACCTCAAATTTTTCTTTCAACAAGTATATCCAACAAAGTCTAGTTTGATCATCTGTGAAAGTGATAAACCATTTTTTGTTGGATAAAGTACTTGTTCGATTAGGCCCCCAAACATCACTATGAATCATTGAAAAAAGTTTTGAAGGTTCATAAGATTGAATTGGAAAAGAACTTCGATGATGTTTAGCAAACTCACAAACCTCACATTGAAGTGAAGAAATGTCTTGTTCAACAAAAAGTTTAGGAAACAATGAACTTAAATACTTAAAACTAGGGTAGCATAACCTTAAATGCCACAACATAATGTCATCCTTATTATTTGAAACCAAAAATGATTTAACGGAAGAAAAACTTATTGGTCCAGGTTGATGTCTGATTTTTGGTTCATCTTCCAAGTAGTAGAATCCACCACTTTGCTCAGCAGAGCCAAACACCCTCCCCGGGATCAAATCCTAAAATACACAATGAGTATCAACGAAATGAGCTTGGCAGTTTTTATTTGTGGTTAGCTTACTAACGGATAATAAATTGCAAGACAAGTATGGGACATGTAACACATCTTGGATGGTTAGTAAGGGATACAAAATAATATAACATTTTCCTGCCACGGCTGAAAGAGAGCCATCTGCTATCTTAATTTTGGAATTTCCTGCACGTGATTTATATGAAGAAAACAAATTGGATTCACCGGTCATGTGACCGGTGGCTCCAGAATCAAAGATACATACAAAAGGCAACTAGGGGCCTAACTCATCCTTACAAAGTCGGCTTGTAAGGTGAGGAGTGCCTCCTCTTTATAAACTCTAATCAAGCTTCCTATCTAACCGATTTGGGACTAAATCTACCCCCTCAAAGACAAGCCAACATAAGGAAACTAGGGGCAGATCGCAATTAAGGTGGTTTACCAATACACCCCCTCACGCTCGGGGCGGGATTTCTATACACCCCCTCATGCTCAATCCCAATGGGCATGAAGCGTGGCAATGCAGAATCCCGACGATGGTAGATCTTGGATAGGCTCAAATACCATGTAGAAAAGCATATGGGTGATAGTATTTTGTTATATTATTATGAAGAAAAAAGGGCTCCTTTTATAGGAGAGAAGTACAAAGTCAACTCCTTTATTTTAGGAGTAATATAATGACTCATAACTGATCATTAAACAAGAAAATAAATAATACTAATTAAGAAATACTTCAACAAACTATTAACAGTCACACCCTTTAATATTTGGGTTTAGAGTTAAACCCAAACATGTGGTTTCTGTCATAAGCTGCAGAAGATAATTAATTTAAGGTACTTGTGCACATACATGAGTTTGATATTAAAATCACAGTGAGTCTCACAAACATGTATATCACAGTGAAGATGATTTGCGAGAAATAGGTGACGATAGACAACGGGCGAGGCAGAAGGTGGGAGAGGTAGCCTCGCTGACTGGATAAGTGTAGAGGCGGTGTATTAAGGATGAGACCCATGGCCATGTGAGGGCAGAGCAGTGGTGAACAAAGAGAGTAAGCTTCTGGAAGAGAGAAAGCAATGCATGAGAGAGAGAGAGAGAGAGATATGTACTAAAAAACTATGAAGGAGGTCGATAGGTCTAGAAGAGGCAAATCTTAATTTTCTTAAAAAAAACCAGATAAGTAGCCTAAGTAGAGTACTAATTATGTATAGCTCTCACATATCCAATACTTCAAAGATTGTTCACCATATACTCAAAGATCTACCACATACAAAAGAGAATTGCGAATCAGGTAATTATGCTTTGAGCTTTTAAATATGTTAGAGAAAGAATGGTTCATAGATGTTCTCTTGGGTTTTTATGATAACAAAGTATTGAAGATCAATTGGAATATCAACATATGTTCAAGTGTGCATGATCAACTTATCATGAATAAGGAACATATGAAGAGCATCAGAAAGGGATTGGGAAGCTTAGAAGACTATGGTGGAAGATCTTCTATAAGGTCAACCAGAAGTCAACGCCTTTAGAAGAAGTATACCTCTCAAAAGTTGGGGAGTGACCTCCGCATATTCTGTGAAGGACATTAGACACAAAATCTGACTGGCTACTTGGATCTAAGAGAACTAGAATCCACATAAAATTTTGTCTTATTATGTGAGTTGTCTTTATCATAGTATCTAATAGAGTAGTTTTCTTCTTCTCTCAACGTGTACAAACAAACAAAGGATGTCAGGAACGAAGAGAGCAACGGATAATTCTTCATTTAGCAAAGGAAATTTAAAGGACTTTCCAACGGAACTATCGTATCAGGTAAAGGGCCAACGTTCGTGATCAAAGCTTCTCAAAGACTCTATTTACGCTGGCACTCTTCTCCAACGTCTCTCAAATCACTGCCTATAAAAGGAGTTGAAGACTTGAAGAAGAAGTAACAAGACTCTGTTACTTTTCTATTCCAAAACTCTGTCAAATCAAATAGTGCAAAACACTTAGGATTTATTTTTAAGTTTATATATTAGAAATCCTAAGGAGTGAGTCTGTTCATTTGTTCAATTTACACTAACTTAGTTATAACTAGTTTTAAAACACAGTGATTCAAAGATGAATTTTGCAGTAGATTTATCTCCAATCTTCATGTATTCATCATGAGTTAAAGCTTCCACCAGAAACCCTCTCACTCTGTGGTGATTTTTATAGATCTTTTTTTGGATGGCACTCAACTTTTTCCCGTCTGTCACCATTCTATCTTCCTCAACCTAAAAGTCAGGTCCATCTTCAATAACATCCTAAAGTTCATCATCAATCCCTATGATGTAACGATACATTTTTCTCTTCCACCAAGAGAAATGAGTAACATCTCCATTGAAAAATGGAGGTTTAACAGAATAACTATTTTTCTCAGCGGCAGAAGTATTGTTGACATCGGGATTGGAGGCTTCATTGATGGAAAATATGTTTTTCTCACCGGATCTTTTTATGTGGCATGGTTAAGTGACAGAGCACAGACTGTGCTTTAATACCAACTGAAGGTGAGAAAAACATACAAGAAAGGGGGTTGAATTGTGTTGGCCTTTTCAACGATTTCTTTTTCTACGTGTTAAACACAATTCAGGCAGAATCTGATGTTGTAGATTATGACTCAGAGTCTGAATGCAGCAGAAAACAAAAGTATAGAGTTAGAGAGAGAGAGAGAGAGAAAGAGAGAGAGAGAGAGAGAGAGAGAGAGAGAGAGAGGGAGAAGACAGACACAAAGCAATTCATATTGTTTCCTCCTACAACACAGGAGTAGTCTACTCGACCTGACCCTTTCTTCACAAAGCAATTCCATTTCCTTGAATCTTTCATTATTTTTCCATGATTTCTTCGTGAATTACTTCAAAAACCCCCTAAAATTGCTATGTTTCGGGAAAACTAGAATTACAGACTCAAAAATAGAAAACAATACTAAAGTCCTGAAATCATAGGCAATCGTTCTAATACTCCTCCTTTTTCCTGCTAAGAACTACTGGAAATAACTGAAAAACATGCTAAGAATAACGTAAGATGACCTGTCATCAGGAACCAAAACCAATTGGTAACTCCTCTATCTCTATCAATAATGTCTGGTATGTTAATGGACCCAGACATAACCTTCTTAGTATTAGCCAATTTATGATAGTAGGATAAAACAGTCTTTGATAAAGACATTTGTACAGTGACCAATGAATCTGACAAATCCACAATATTCATATATCAAAGGAAAGACAATGTTTATAAAATAAACTTTTCTGATTTGGTTGATCCTAAGGTCGTTTTCCTTCTATTAGTGAATGATGAAAAATGGCTTTGACACAGAAGACTAGGTCGTTTGCCTTTGGTTGATCTACGTTTAATGAATTATACACAACTTCAAAAAAATTGGAAAGCTTGAATTTCTTTGACATGCTTAATTACCTTGAGATTTTTCGATTTTGGTCTGCAATAAAAGGAAATCATTTGTTAGGTTGGTGATAAAAGTTGTTTCATCAACATGGTTAGTGTAAAAATGTTCACTCCACCACGAAGAAAAACCTTCAGTGCATAAGAAAGACACTTGAAATGGAATTGGGTTAAAAGTTAGTGCTTGCTCTGTTGAAACTTCGAGGCGCTGGTGGTAAGAGGCTTCTATCATGGCAAAGTAAACAGTACATATATCCTTGGATTTTTGGTAAAGGGAAGTAGATCGAAATTGGCTTAAGTAAAATTGTCTTGCCACTAGATGAGGAGAATAACCCACTAAACCTAAGTCGCCTTTTGTCCATTCTTATTGATAGGAGAGTTGGGGTTGAATAAGCTTTCCATATCTCAAAACTTTCTTCAAAATGCTTGGGGTTGAATAAGCTTTCCATTATGGGCCTATGCTTCGACTAATGAAAGGTTCCATGGTTGGGTAGAAGGAATCATATTTTAAGAAAACCTTTATGTATCTTGAAAATAGTTCAGTTTCCGAAAGATTGATTTCCCTTCTTTTGAGATAGGCTAACCTTGTTACTTCTATTGTTCGACCATCTATCTCATCTTTAAGGATTATGGGAGTGTAGAATTTCAATTGTTTTTGAAAAGTTGCAACTAACTAGAGTTGGAAGAGCCATAATGGTCCACTAAGTACAAGAGATTTCCCTTTCGCCAAATATTGCATCAACTGGTCACCATATCCTACTGATTCATAAAGACTCCCCAAGTTTAGCTTGCCTAAGCAAAACTTACACCCCTCATGCAATTGGATGGTCATTCCTATAAAACTTTTATCTACTTGAAGAGAGCTAGTACAGAAAACAAAATTGGATAGCCAAAAAGTGAGAAATGTTATGTGCTCTTGATCTGAAACTTCATTGGTGTCTGATATGCAGTGTTCAGTGAGATATATCCCATAAGTTGCCTTTTTGGTTTCGAAACCAAAACTATTTTCTTCACTGACTATAGTGGGATCAAAATTTTCTCCAATTTTTGAGAGCCCAATGATGGTTGGCACATCGAAAATGGTAGGGTGAAGCCTCTTGACATATGTTGTTTTGATGATTTAGTCTTAGGTTATTTTGATGTTGCCTTTAGTTTGTTATTTTAGCATGTTGATCCTTTGTTAGGTTAGCTTAGATTTTGTTAAAGCACCCAAGAAATTTATGTATCTTAGTACTGAGTGTTTCCTTCTATTCTAGTTAGCTTATGGCCAAAGTAAATCTCATTTCTGCTGACAAAATGGATGTTTCTACTGTTTGAATCGATTCACTCAAACTTGAATCGTATCACCCAAGGTCTCTGACTTGGGGCGAATTGTTTCATAATATTTATACTCCTTTTCTATTTATACTCACTTCCTCATAACACCCAATTTATTGAACCATTTGCATATATTCTCTCTAGGTCTCAAAAATTCATTGTTCAGTTTTCAAGATTAAACACTTTTTCTTAGAATCACTTTGTCCTTTGAGTCATATGATTTGCTAGGGTGCTAATAAGGATTGTAAGGTTGTTCTTTCAAGTAAATTTGTTGGGCTTAATCAAGTTTCTAAAGTGAAGTGGATAATCTCATTTCACCTCCAAATGTCTTGTGGGTTCTTTCTAATTGTTCTTGTGTTCAAGGGGATCCATTTGCCAGACGTAGCATCAAAGAGCTTGAGTGAGGAGCTTGAAGGGTTGCACGGGTGATTGAGGATTCGAAGACATCAAGCAGCAACAAATTCAAAGGTTATTTGAAGTTTTGTGGAGTGGTTACATAGGGGTTAATAAACTAGGATAATTTCAAGAAACTCTTGTAATCACATTTGTAATTCAACATTATTACTATTAATGGAAGTCGAAGCGAGGATGAAAGAGCGAACTACTAAAAAAATCTTGGTGTCTTTCTCTCTTGCTTATTGTCTTTAATTTTGATAATTGTATATGCTTAAATTGATTAATTGATAGGATAGAAATTGATTTTGATCTATGTTCTTTTTGGTTAAAATTGGCCTAATTCCTTGAATTAGGTTTTCACTATTATACTTGGATCAACTAGTTTCAATTCTCAACAAATCATCAATTGCATATACATTGTGTTTTTGATTTATAACTTGTTAAATTTTCATATAGGTTTGGTTTTGAAATTCTCTTGTTTTGCTAATTGTTCAAGTATTATTAATAATTGATTGAAATAAGATTTATCTTACGAATCACTCAATTCTCTTGTAAATCTTATTAATACATAGTCTTAACAATTTGTCATAGTTTGTGATTGTTCAAGAAAGTTTCCAATGAGTCAAAATATTTCAAAATGCTTTCGCCAAAAGTCCATAAATTTTTCAAATCTCTATTCACCCCCTTCTAGCTCGCATCCTTATTGTTATATAGACCAACATGGGGGTTAACATACCACGCTTTAATTGAAGGGTGTTGGTCGAACCCTCCCAAAAATGCATAGCAGTTAATAATAAGGTTTCATCAAATTTGAGTCCAGTTTTCAACAATTGAATAAGGTCAAAAATACCTAAATCCTTCCAATGTTGGGACTTTTTGGCTTCCACTTTTTTTAGCCAATTGAGATAGGTCAAAGCAGGTCGAGAAAGAGCGGATCTAAGAGATCTAAGGCTAGAACTTAAGAAATCCATCCTACAAGGGCCTTCTGAAAAAATCCTAGGTGTTCTAGTATCACACTAGGGTTTGGAAATGGACCTAAAAAAGCATGAGTAGTACCAGCAACTGAATAAGGGATAATTACCTAGGATTTCCAAATATTTGCTTTTTCAACATCTAGAGTGGGTTCTGGAGCCAGTTGTTGCATGCTCTTCGTAGGAAGAATATCTACTTCAGCAACGAATTGTACATTGCTTGATGTTCCAGGTTTTCCAGTTGGAGGTGTCACGGAGTTCGAATAAAATAGATTTGGAAGAAAATAGTGAAATTCTGGAGTTCTTGCGTGAAGCAATAGGGAACTTTTGAAGCTTTTGCGAATCTGTGACTATGATGTTCTTGAGTTTTCAGAGAACCAGAAAGAGAAAGTTGCAGAAAAAAGGAATTGAACTGAAGGTTTTTGCTTTGATACCCTTTGGAAGGAGAAAAGGTTAAAAAATCTTTGAGTTCTATACCAATAAGAAAGTGCCACATAGTTTAAATCTCAAGATAGTGGGTGCATTGCTGAAAGTTTAATAGACATATGTGATTTTTGAAACTGTAACATGTCCCACTAACTTTATGAGAAAGTGGCACAATAATGATGAGGAATTGAAAAGGTAGTTTTGAAATGACGTTAGGATAAAGATAACATCATTATCTAGAAAATGTATAAAGTTTTCAAAAATGTCAATCTTCTCCCTCATTGGTTCAGTCGAAAATGACATTTTTGGGGGGCAATTTGTCAGCCTATATTTTTTAGCATATATTTCAACAGGTGGATTGGTAACCATGAGTACAAGGTTCTCTAAGTCCAGAACTAGAATTTGATGATATCTAGAAGTACAAGAATTTCGACAGAGTTAAGGCTTTCAACTAAAGAAGATCTCAAATCCTTTATGAAGAGGCAAGTTAAAAGGTTCAGACATGCGGAAGGCATACTAAAGTTGTCGAATAGAAGTGGTTTCTAGCCGTTAGTCTGATTAGTTATTTTTTCCTGTGTATATATACTAGTTTTTCATAGGAAAAACGTATCACAAAATCATTATCAAAAGTTCTTATACTCGAAATATCCAAGCACACAAAGAGAATGTATGTAAAATGATTTGATGTACCATTTTCATTTCAGCAATGCAATTTCCTTTCTTTTAAGTTTCTTTAACCTTTAAAAACTTTAACTCTTTACTGCTTTCAATTTGTTGGTTTTTGTCGAAAGGCAGTTATCTTCACCATAAATTAGTTTTCTTCATCTTGTTCATAAACAAATTCATGAATATGATGAAGACTCATATATTTTCTGGAAAATCATTGCACAACATGTCATAGGATTTCTAGTTGATCCTGCAAGTAACATTTTAAAACTAGTCTTATTGTTTACCGAAAACACGGGTAAACAGAAGCATGGGTACCTTAGAATAGCCAAAAATCACATTTTTATTCTGTTTTTCTATTATGTCAAGCTTGATGAGCGAGAAAGGGCTCGCTTGGCGAGCAACTCTGTCCTGTTTTGGACAGGCAACCTTGCTAAGCAAGCAAAAGCTCGCTAAGCGAAATGCCTAGTGCTAAAATCTTATAAAAGTAACGATTTTCTTGAAGAAGCCTATTTTTACAGTTCCAAGAGACTTTTTAAGTAGATCAGGATGAAACACGAACCTAACGTGTATTATATATATATATATATATATATATGAGAGAATACTTGATACTGACCATGGGTATATGATATGACCAGTTTCTGATTAAGTATGACTCATATATGTACAAAAATGAACTCAGATAAATTGTTTATCACATGCTAACCTTTTAACTTATAATAATTAAAACGTGATACAAATATGACAATATGACAAGATTTATGATAGTATACAGTTAGCAATCCTAGACTTCCCCAGATCGCTACGATATGTAGAACAGTAAATCGTAGAAATAGGTTTATATACAGACAAATAGCAATCATAGGCTCCCCGAGATTTCCAACAACCTAGAATAGGTGAAACTCTCTGAGACATCATGTCTCACCCCAATCCCTTCATTTTATTTTAGATAATTCGCTCGTGGCAATGATCACTAGAAGGAAGCCGAATGATTTACCTTCATATACACGATTTATACTAGTTTTAGATAATTTATTATGTATTCAAATATGTATCAGATATATGTATTTGACAGATGTTATTTTTATCAGATGTACAAACTTGTGATGATGTTTGTATTCATTAGAACAAAATTATGTTGTAATTTTAATGTATTCAGTACTTGATGTTTAACACCCGTCTAAATATTCTAGACAATTTAATATGGACATTAAAATGACCATCAGAAAGAATCAACTCCCTCATTTAATACCTGTCTAAATCCTCAATTGAGACGCATTGCCCAAATGTCTAACCACCTATTTTCTGATTTTGGAAAACATGATGATTACTTTTAGTTGTAAACAACTCATAATATATTTTTTTCATTTACCAATAAAAAAAGTTAAAATTCATTTATCGAAGGTAACATTGTTCCAAGTTGTATAAATGGTATGAATTTGTCCTCATGAGCTTAGATCAGTTGGTAGAAACAATTCATAATATATGTAAGGTCTGGGGTTCGAACCCCAGCCACCACCAAAAAATGGTATGAGTTTTCTATAGGAAATTTAAAGATACCCATTCAATTTTATTTTTTTTACGATAAGCTAAAATTAGATTAATAAAATGGAAAAACATTAATAGAAAAGCTTAATCTAGACCATATTTATGTGTTTTACTTGTAAACTATTATTTGACCAAAATGATATAATAATATTTTTAATTATTATAATTCTTTTTTAGTAAATTATGTAATTGAGAAAATTATTATTATTATATTGAATGAATGTAATTTTGGTCAAAACACAAATAAATTTATATTTATTTTTTAAGTAATTAATCATTTGTTTGACTGCATTTATTTATGTTCAAAATGGGATCATACAGTGAAATCCCTATAAATTCAATGGTTTCATTCATAGTTTTACCTCACTTGAATTGATAAATCTCCCCTTTTCTCTTAGTCATTCCTAGCTTGTGTTTGTAGAAATTAGTGCAATTGATCATTCACTAATTGGTAATTATCAGTCAATCACATATATGTTTTCAAACATATTCCTAGCTTTTTGTTTTTTATCACCTTTAAATCCATATGAACATGACAACAAAACTTACTTCAAACAACATCGTTAAAGGTCCAGCAAAAATGAAGTCTTTGGTGAAGACATATATTTGTTTGCCTTTGTTATATTTTTCTCAATTGTTTATTAAAGCAATAAATACCGTAAATTTTTAAACAAGTGTGATTTCCTTGATTAAATATTATATTGTAGCGCATAATTATTAGCAGTAATATTTCTATAGATTTGAAATATTTGGTGAATTTGATTGGATCCCAATGATTTGAAGTATTTGGTGAATTTGATCGGATCCCAATAATTGAATGAAAAGAAATGAGTCAAAAATTTTTTCCCCAAATACTCTTCAGCGAACTTTGGTGGTGATCTTCACATTAGGTCTCTTGTTCATTCTAGTCATGAGGAAACCAGAAGAGAGAATTTTGTGAAAACTGCCAATATACAGGAGAAGCAACAAACATTGTTTTTTTATAATGGGGTGTTGATATGAATTTGTATCTATTCATTATTGAAGGAGGAATTTGTAGCTTTTTTTTTATTAAAGAATTTGCATATTATTTTTACATAAAAATTTGTATCTCTGTGTATATGTTAGCTAATCTTTATTGATAGACTGAAAAAAGGTTGAATGATGTTCTATATATATATATATATATATATCTTGATACTAAGATCTTGTTATTTTATATTGTGTGAAAATTATAATCTTGCAAATTTATTCATTTTCAGTGGAATAAAAGGTTTAATAGTTACGGAAAAAAGGTGTAAAAATAATTTCTTAGTTTCTTTTCCCCTTATGCTAAAAAAACAGTTACATTGTGAAGGTTCATTAAATCATAAATCAAGTTTTGTACATACATAAAGTGAGAATCAAAGCTGGTCAAATTTTGTAGACAACAAATAGATCCTAAGTTAATTTTAAGTTCTATAAATTGATATGTTTAAATGAGAAATAAAATCTTTCTTTAGTAAATTAGACAACATATTGTCATGATACGTTGTTAATTGCATTTGCTCACCCAAAATCTAACTCAAATGATGAGATAGCTCAATTAGATTGTACATCAAAAAGTCTGAAAACATAAGCAATGTGTCCAATATAACTTCTAGATTACATACAATTATTGTCTTCAATCATGAGGATGATTTTGTGTGTTCAATTTGAAACTAGATACAAAGAAGAGTGGGTGTAAGATTTAGTTGGAACCACAATTTCTTTATTTTGGAACTCCATTTATTTCTGAAAACTACATCAATCATGTGTCACTTTCCACCAATTTTCAACTTGCAAGTTGCAAGGAAGCAGCAAACAAAAATAATGGAGATGAATAAAGTGGCACCCACTTGCACGTAAAGCCAAGCTGGCAGATTGTGAATGGACCAAGCTGGCTTGTTTTGTTCTTTATTGCCAATTAGGTATGTTAGGTTTTATACTCTATTTGTCGGCTCTATATTTGTCTTGTTCCAATTTCATGAATTTAAGAACAAAAGTTGGGGAAAGATCTTGGACCTAAAAGCTTCACAAACATTAAATGAATAATTAATCATCTTCATTAATCGTTAAAAAAATCATGGTGCATTCTTCAGCTATTAAAGAGAACGCGGAAGAGAGTTGACTATAGGAGGGCACACGCATGCGTATGTTCTACGATGTTGGCGTGTGCCAAACATACGTTGATGCGTGCAAAACACTTATGTGGTGACAACATCTATCGGAAAAAAAATCAAAAAGATACATATTAGATTGAAAGTTTCGAGTGTGCTCTTAGAAGTACTACCTTTACTATGTAAACACTAGTGTCGTGTATAAACTCTCCTATGTAGGACATTTTAAAAAAATTCATTCACGCACAAGCATAGTGTTCAACAATCATGTTCCTTTAAAAAAGAATGTAATCAATCTTGTATATCCATATTCCAATCTCTCAATGTTTTTACATTTCACCCTATTTTTAGACCCTAAAACTTATGTGTTGTTCCCAGCTGGTTCAAAAGTAGCAAGCAGGCACTGAATTCAAATCATTTCCTACTAATAAATAAATATAAATAATGATTGTTGAATCTCATAATCTAGTCTAATCTCAAAACACACCAATATCAACGTTGTGATATTGCTCTCATATTTTCAAATGATTTAAAAAATATTGGTCGAGATCACCAATAAACACAAACCACAAAATCATCTTTTCATTAAACGAATGACATGATGCGATGATAAACTAGTTGACAACTATAACAGCATGAAGAAAGTGGGACATTACTCATCCCTATTCATGAATATGATGTAATGACATAAAGAATTTCCCCTCCACTAGTCCTCAAACAAATGTTGGTAAACGAACTGCTTGCTTTTGTAACATGCCTAAATAGAACGAAACATGTTTTCTTTTCAATCATTATTGGTTACAAACCCGTGCTTCGCACAGGTTGAATAACGTATTTTGTAAAAAAATTGTTCTAAAAGAAAAATAATCAAATTAAGGGAGATAGTTACATTTTTCTAAGAGATTGTTGTTGATTATAAATGTGAGATTTTTTTTTTTTGGTTACACAAACATTATAAATATGCACCTTTTTAAAATATTTATCAAAGCATCAAAAGAGCATATACTACAATCAACATTCGAGATAGTAGTCAGGTCTATCTATTTAGATAAACCACTAATTATCTCAAATAGCTAAAATAGACTCGTGTATATACATTTGCGACATTGAAGAGATCTAAAGACAATCGAATTTTACAGAGTAAAAAATCAGCCACCCCTTAAAAAATAATTGCTACAAAGACTTCCTTCCTTTTGAATAGTATTTGAAGATGCAGTACACAATTTTGTTATATTCTGATCTTCAATTACAATACTTATTTTTTGAGGGACTTTAGACTACTGAGCAGTGTTAAAACTTTAACATGCATAATTGTGCACGATTATCAGGTATGGGATCTGGAACACACATATATAGTTGCATTTGATCTTTTCCCCATCCATGTTATTTGTGTAGTAATTTAAAAATTAGAAGAGTTGAAAATGATTGTTGATCTAGGAGTATGGATTGTGGACGTAGTACTCCAACATTCTTTTGTTTCAAACATCATAAATTGAGTTGTTTCCTTCTTATCTTTATTAACTCATTTATGGATGTGTAAGAACTATAATTCGAACCTTCATTTTAAATATAACTCAATGATATAATGGTGTCCTTCATCTCAAAAAGACAATAATGTAGGAGTATGGACACTCAAATTTTTAGAATTTTTCTTCCTTAAAACTCAATGCAATATTTTTATGAAGTCTCAACTTAAAATACTTTTGAAAGGTATGCAAATGAGCATAACAGCTGCATATGTTTATGGTATTCAACATTTTATAAGCAAAGCTAGAAGATTCAGAAGACAGGACACTTTTGTTAATAGAAAATAGAAAAAGATACATTCAGATTGCAGGCAATCAAAGTTATTCGATGGTTAGGTTATGTAGGAGAGTCATCAAAAACAGCTTATACAAGAGAAGTGGCAATGCTCCTAATCCAACTTGAACGCCTAACTGGAGTAACTATCTCCTCTCTGCCGCGTCCCTATAAAAACAATATGATGAAACACATTAGAAACAATTCAACATGTTAACCGTTAACAAAGATAAAATGATGATTCAATTAACAATCAACAATACTCACCTTTGGAATTTTCTCACACACTGTTAGGCTTCCATAGGATGGTGAACTCAAGGAGTAATAACTTCCCCACAAGCACCCCTATATCTGTTTGTTTTCTATATTTGATCAAACTTATTGAACTCTTGTTGCAATTACTTAATCTATGCTATTCAACAATTCAAGCAATTACGCACCATGGATGAAACTGAAACTTATTGGACCAAACCCAAATATCATAAATTAGTAATAATGAATTGCTCTGTATCTATCTAGTACTAATAATCATTCTTTCTGAAATGAAATTATTATGGATAATAAATTTAAAGTGCTTTAAGTGGTTTGAGTGTTAGATTGGTTGCAACTATCCTAGTAACATACACTTGCCCACGCGTCACATCTTGAGAAGAATTCCATCACCTTCACTCATTGTCTTGATAAGCCAGTTAACCTTAGCAGATATTTAGCTTTACTATATCTCTGCATTGAAAATTAAACCAGTCAGTCTCATTATTTACAATCTATCCTACAATGTTCTCTTTATTCAAAATTTCCACTCATAGTAATTAGGAGAATATGATTGCAAAAACAACCAATCACCCTCCAATTCTTTATTCATGTGATTTTGCAGCAAAAAAATTTCAATTGCGGTCTTTTGATTGGATGAGATTTGAACTTGCAATAACAAAATAGATTCAATATTTGCTGAAAGTAATGATATAACAATTGATTTTATTCATCCATTAATTCCTTTGGTTGAAACCCGTATAGATTAAAAAGTCTTGGATGGAAAAATTTGATATGATAACTATTGAAAAAGGAAGCAAGTTATCAAAAGTAGAGACAAAGAGTTAGTACTGAATTGGAAGGAAAAGCAGGAGAACCATAGTTAAAGCCACATGTTATTGCCCTTCCGGCTAGTTGCAACAATATCCTCCAAATGAATACATTGCAAAAAAGCACACAATGAGTTCACTTAATCACAAGTATGATAAATGTGAATGTTCAACTATCAAAGCTCTATAATTCATGGTAAGTCATATTAATCCTTACAAACTTTGAATTTTTTTTTTATGGCGTCCGGGGTTTGAACCCCGAACTTGGCATATATTTATGCATTGTTCCTATTAACTGAGCTAAACTCATGAGGACAAAACTTTGAATTTATTATGAATTAACATAAATAAAAAAATGTTTAAAATATTTTTAAAGGCTAAAAAAATTTTAAAAATAAAAGATATTTTTTTTTACAAATACTATATTTACTCAATAACGTTTATTATGTGTAACCTGAATACAAATTTGTATCATCATATAAATGACTTGTTAAATATTTGAATAGGAGAAACAATTTAAGGAGCCTCAAATAATAACATAAATAATATCAAAATAGTTGGTTTTTTCTATTTCAATTATACTCTATAACAAATTTCGTTATAAGAATACCATATTTTTTTCTGTCTTTTAAAAAGATAAGAATTTTCTGTCAAAAAAAAAAGAAGATAAGAATTTATATTATATACTATTATATTTGTTTTTTTTTTGAAGAGGCTAAAATTAATTATATTACCACATCAAAAGAACCCCCTAGCACAAGGAATACCAGGGTGGAACCAACAGTATCCGACCAATATTTACAAGCACAAAATAGGGAGAACAGAAACAGAAACAACATTCAACCGATGCCTAAAATGGTGAATGGGCTAAGCCACCATGCATGTAAATTGAAGGGGAGCGTAGGGTGTTTCTCCTTCAACTACATGAAAGCGAGTGACTTTATTTTGTCAACCACCTGAAGAATTGAGGTTTGCTTGCCATTAAATAACCTGTTATTTCGTTCTTTCCAAATTTCCCACGTAGTTGCTAACCAGATAACCTGCAGTATAGCCCGACGACCCTTCACGGTGCCATTATCCGAGGAGAATTGATTAAAATGATCAATCACTCCAAGAGGAAGGGCCGTCGAGAAACCCAACCACCTCAATAAGTATTGCCACACCGAGCTAAACGTAGGACAATGCAGAAACAGATGAATGGTAGTTTCGACGGAGTTACAACCAGCAAGGCACAACCGAGAGTCAAAAGTAATCACACCACGGTGAAGGAGATCATCCTTTGTCGGCAGCCTTTCCCGGAACATACGCCACGCAAACAACACGACCTTAAGGGGGGCTTGTGCGTGCCATGGAGTTGTCACTGCCGCCATAGGAGCATCTATCGATACGGACGTTAGAGCTGTATAAGCACTTCGGACAGAAAAAATATGAGATGTTTCCAGCTTCCAACACCAAGTATCAGTTGAATAAACCTGCAAAGACACATTTTGTAATAATAAGGTTAGTTCCCCCACTGCCTCCTCTTCCCACGCCCTAAGCCTCCTCCGCCACGACCAAGCCTGACCCTCCACCCCCCATCCTAGTTGACACATATCAAACACCGACAAGTCCTTAAACAAAGATAAATCAAATAATCTAGGGAACCTGTCACGAAGGGAGACTTCACCCACCCACACTTCCGACCAAAACAGAATATTCTTCCCACTTCCTATAACACGACTAACATTATGTCTAAACCACTCCTCCCTACAAAGAACATGGACATCCCGCCACCACAATGAGGCATCACGCCCACCACCCCTCAATCGACCCTCCTCCAT
>Ga0315915_1001929_pt1 | contig 25725 bp, 10 predicted proteins | sample MpolbnodulesMG_FD_207738 | JGI IMG/M metagenome (GOLD analysis project Ga0315915, IMG submission 207738) | Medicago polymorpha root nodule microbial communities from Los Angeles, California, United States - branched nodules | ecosystem: Host-associated > Plants > Roots > Nodule | place: USA...
AACCAATTTTATTTTATTTTTCAAGAAATTTTCGTTTTTGTTTGGCCTATTAAGGGGGTAAATCAAAACAAAAATATTTTACAGGGGGTAAATCAAAAAAATAATTTTATAGGGAGGAAAACCGGAAATGACCTATATTACAGGGGGGTAAAGACCTATTAACCCATAAAAGAATGACTTCTGAATGACAGGGTCTCGTCTAATCAAGGAAATAAATCATAAATTATAGGACCAATCAAGGATTCTGCATAATAAAATCCTAATCCATAAATAAAACATCATAAAATTTTAAAGAAACAAAAAAAAATTATTTTAATTAAGCTGGCCTAAAGGCTGGCAGCATTATTGCTGTTGTCTTCCCACAGAGACATCCACAACTCCACATCATGAAATCATTGACATATGACCACATTCAACAATGACAGAAATACTGTTCTAACTTGTGACCTGAAATTAATGAAAGTGGATTGATCTGTACCTTCTAGCTGCTCTCAACCTTTTTCGATACTCAGCAGTGCTGCTCAGTGCATAACATCCTAGTAAGAACTCCCAAACTTCGGGTCTAATCGATGGATCTACACCCTAACAGACATGGGAGGAAAAGGGAATGAATCAGTAAAGAACAAAAACTCCTATAATAGCCTCGATTTTAGAAAGAAATTCTCAGTTTGCATGTCTGATGACTCAAAAGTACATATGTATATTTTTTATATTGATGTAAAAAAATAAAAAATTAAACTCACAAATTTGCTCACAACTTAAGGGAGGATTTACGTTTTTTAGTTATATTATATTACTTCAATGAAACCATGAATGTAGCCTATTGTTATGAATCTATGATTTAAAATGGACTAGACCCAGCAGCTTAACTCCAAAAATTAGCTCAAGGGAGAAAAAGTGCAAGCCATGATAAGGAGTAGTTTGGCCATATACCTAGCCGAAGTGGGATCACGGTACGCCTTACTTACAATATGCAGATTACATGACTAAACATCTATGTGTAACCTAACATCAAGGCTGAGACACACTCTTGTACCAAAGTAGAATTCAGACCAAACTACCACCAATTTAACCGCAAAAACTAGCTCAAGCAGGGAGAATTGCCCAAGTCAATATAAGGAGTATTTTGAACATATATGCCTAATGGACGCGGGATCTAAGCACCTACGACTGAAGGGATGATTTTTATTAAAAAAAGAATCTAGAAGTTAGTGATGTGTTGCTTGTTGAATATTAGATCTGCATGTTCTGGGTATATTATACAGTAATCAGAAAAATTAATAAAAGCCATTTTATATGAAGTTAATAAATATGATAAATAAATAAATAAAAAAGCAACTAATTAAGCCTCAATTTCTTTATGCAAAGCAAACAAGTTAAATGGGTTGAACCTAGAATGCATTCAATGTACTACATTTTATTAAATTATTATACTATAAAATATCTATCGTTAAATATGATAGACTGGATGCATTTTTTCAGGGCCTTCATTGTACCATATTTTGATCATCCAAGCGATCATCAATAAAGAATTTGACATAATACTCGTCAAACAAATTGTTAGCAAGGTAAGAGTCGTATTTTATTTGCAAATGTTTAAAAACAACAGCTTAATGATTTAATTTAATTTATTTTCAGAAACAAACTTGAAGTAGCCATGATTCTGGCATGGTGATCGGACACTGCAAAAGCTATTGAATAGCTTGACAAGATCCCAAAAGGTGAGAACGACTCGCGCTTATGATGAGCAGAGAGTGTTATAGCTGTACAAATGCCAGACTTCTAAGTGCATAAATTCAGTATTAAAGGAAGCATGAGCCTTGCCTATAAATGAATTGGTGACAACTTGAACCCACAACAACATTATTATCGCAAGCAACGGATGCAGCACCTAAATGTATAATACTTAAGGGACAAAACTCTGTCCAGGACCATTAAACCAAGAAGACAAAAAAAACTCTGTCCAGGACCCCACTCCATTCAAATAGTTCAAACTTGGACTTTGCTTATGGGAAAGTGAGCCCATCATCACACTCAAACCGTTAGTATTTTCAATCCAATAAAACATGAGAAGGTGCATAAAATTCACAAGTGTGCAGCTTCCTAAGTTGAACATGACTATGGTGATGTTGATTAAGGTGTATATATATATATATATATATATATATATATATATATATATATATATATCACAAAGAAAAGAAGAAAAACAGATTCAACTTGAATAACAACATACCCCTAACACAACCAATTTCAGTGCCTTCCGGAAACCAGACACCTTTCCTTCACTATCAGACAAGGCTTGCCATATGTCCGGCTTAAGCATTCTGTTTACCTGCTTCAAGATGATAAGAGTAATAAAAATCATTAAAAAAGTCGTTTTATGACCTTTTTTTTTTCCTATTGTAAACAAGATCCCCTCTGATGCCCAATGTTTCAAATGAGAGGTCAATATGAATATCCGATAAAACTACAAAACTGGAGCGCATTGTTAGAAATGTCTCCCATTTTTAAAGCCATTTGCAGGCTACATCTCATCTCATGTGGGATTTTTAACATGTCCTCTCATGGCCAAAACTGGACATCTGGAGCATGATGACCTGATAGTGGATGGCCCAGCGAATCTTGGATAGGTTCTAATACAACAACAACAACCAAGCTTTATCCCACTAAGTGGGGTCGGCTACATGAATAAAATTACGCCATGATGTTCTATCATAAACCAAAGGATAGGTTCTAATACATAAAATGTTGGCTTTAACCTAACTCAACCCTACAAAATCAGCTTGTAAAGTGAGACATGTCTCTCACTTAATAAAGTCATTATCCCATCGAATGTGGCACTCTTAACATAAGAAATGAGACCCACATAATTTATGGGGTCCGCATGAAATTTATCTGATCATAAAAAAGTGTTGTTAGAGAGTATGTTGCCTGCACTTCTCAGCTATAACTAGTCTCTAGTTTATACAAGAAGGGCCTTGGAAAATTCAATTGGCCTTGAAGTTCTAGGGCATCGTTAATTGATGAACTAACACACCAAACTACATAACATGCATTACAATTTACAATGTACAACACACGCACGCGTAAACACACACAATGTATGAGAAATGAAAGCAAAGCAATTAGTAAGACCTAGTAGATTGCTGCAGTCTTACAGTTACAACACAACAACCTTTACAGGAGAGTGAGAAAGGCAAGGCTCTCGAATATCGCGAACGAAGGAGCTCACTTTTCGCAAATTCACGGTACCAGCTTTTCCACAACTCCATTGCTTGCTATTATTATCTTCCCCGTTACAATACATCGCAAACTCAACAATGTCAAAACCCTAAATTCACACTTTCATTTCATTCCTACAAAAATAAACATCATTATTTTCATTAATTCCAGAGATTAAATAGTGTAAACAACAAAAATAACATAACATTACTTGTTATTAGAAATATATACATAAAAACGCAATATTAATTGATCGATCATAAAAAAATTGACGGAAAATGAAAATTTAAAAAGAAATAAAAATTATACCGAAACGGAATTAAGAATGAAAGGATCGAAGAAGAATGATTGAAAGTGGTGAATGTGAATTGGAATGATTGAGATCTGAGAAAATTGAAGTTTATAGATTCAGAAAGAGAAGAGCGAGCTTCTTCTTCTCCATGCTTCTTCCAATCGCCATTTTTTCCCTCTAATTATAACACTCAATCAATGAAAATACCGTTTTTTTTTTCTTTTGTAATAATAATCAAAATGAGATTACCGTTTTTCTTTCTTCTTTTATTTTATTAATTAATTGTATATATTTGATTTTTTTTTAGTGTTAAAAATATGGCGCATAACTAATTTTTTTAATTTAAGAGATTTAACATTATTGAATGTTTATGGTTGAATTCCAACTCAAGATTTTTTGTTAGGATTAAAAGAGGTTTGTTATCATCCGAGCATAATATGGATTTTAGAGACGAACCGATAACATTTGAGTTTTAAGTGTAAGGACAAAGACACCCTTATATATATATTGTCAACTGAGATAAACTCGTGGGAACAATTGTGTTACATCATCACTCATCTAAATATTTTTGAGTTAAATATATTTAATTTAGGGTTAAATAAGTTTTTCGTCCCTATAAATATAACGAATTTTGATTTTAGTCCCTATAAAATTAAACTGAATGTTTTCATCCTCAAAAAAAAATTTATTTTGTTTTTGGTTCTTAATGGATATAATTTTAACGTGTTTTTGACATTTTTTGAATATAATATGAATATATAAATGTTGAATATAATAAACGGACATAACGTGAATACAATTTGAACATAAAAGAGTTATAATTTTGTCATTTATATGAACATAAAATGACCATTAAGGACGAAAAACAAAATAAAAAAATTTGTGAAATGAAAACATTCAGTTTAATTTTTTAGGAACTAAAATCAAAATTCGCTATATTTATAAGGACGAAAAACTTATTTAACCCTTTAATTTATTTAAATGAATTGTTTATTGTTCGGAAGAATAAACTCAATTTACAATGTCGATATTGTTATATATAACATTCCATTTTATTTTATTGCAAACTCAAATTTTTACAGCTGAGTTTTATTCTTTTTATATTAAATCCATCGATTCTTAAAAAAAATATCTTAATGACTTGGAGAATTTGATCAAAAAATATGTAAAATTTGATAAAAATTATTTCACGCAGAATTATAATTATGAGTTTGAGTGGTCGTATGAGAACAAAGGAAAAATGAATTTTTCAATGGGACTTGTTACTACCGCCAAAGGCTAGTTCTAAATAAACAACAATTGACACATAAGTCAAAATCTTCGGCCAAACAAAGTACAACATCAACAATCAAAGGAGGTTCAAGTCTTCTCACCATTATACATCAAGAGAAAAAAGAAAAAAACATAAAAAAAGAAAAAGTATTTTCACCCTTTATTAGGTGAGATCGAGAAAATAAAAATTAAACCTACTAGTTTATCAAACAAATAAAATAAAGTTGCTTTTTGTTTGTGAATTGAAAAGGTTGCATGCCATTATAAAAAAAATATAGACATAGGGATTGGGGATTTGGCACAGTTACTTTTCCCACAGTTTTAATTTCTGTCGTTGGATGAATTTGTGCCACAAGACTTTACAATATTGTGATCTAATTCAATGGCTTAAATGAAAAACTATGTGTAACTGCATCATTTTTCAACAGCAATAAATCCTGGTCTGAGATATAGTATTGCTACTAGAGTCGTCAAAACGGGCTAGCTCGTATGGCCGTTGGTCCGTTAAGCCCGATTAATTGGGGGTTTTGGGCCTTAAATTTTGAGTCTGGATTTTTATAGGGTTTTTTAGCCCGGACCTAAATAGCCCGATACTCGTTTGGGATAGCCCGCATGGGCCGCTGATAGCCCGTTAGCCCGCATGAGAAGAAAAAAAACGTATTCCAACCAAGCTTTTTGACCCGACCCGATAAAGCCTGAAGCCTGTTAGGGCCAACCCTAAACGGGCTGGATAGCTCGTTTTGACAACTCTAATTGCTACCTCTCTCTATTTTGTTTTTTCCATAAACAAAGTCATAATTTTATCTCATATGTGTCAAAGATTAAATATAATTATAAATTTGTGTTGGGGTTCTACTTTGACGTGGTATGGATATTATGGTCTAGGTATGTGTGCACCTTTTTCATTTAATAATAATTTAAAAACTCAATATTACCCTTATAACAACATTTATTTTTATTAGGTTATATTATCCTTGAAACAACTTTTATTTTTTTAATTTTTTTTAGAGAGTGAAACAACTTTTATTATTACTAGACCGCCGACCTGTTCGACGCACGGGTCTTTTGTGCTAATATATGTTTCAGTAAATAAATATTTCTTCAAAAATATATAACCACTAAAAACAATATATTAACATTTGAAAAACAAATAGCCACTAAAATCAATATCTACATTAGCCAAATTCACAGTGACTTTTAAAAAATGGAATAGGTTTCAAACTCACATATCATAGACCAATGCCGACAGAAAATTGAATGGAGAATGGTCATGTCATCGAATTTTTTTGAGTTTATAGATATTTAAAAATAAGAAATACTGAAGATTAATATTGTAGCGTTATTGTACATCGAAGGTATGTGCTCTGACATCACAATCTTTATTTTTTCCAATGAGGCATAACATGCCGGACTTTTATAGATATTTTTTCCTTAATTAAATCTACCGTAGCAGCCCACATAAAATCTACATTAAAAATGGTATACTCAAATATAAGCGTAACCTTCCCTACTTGATTTGAAACTATCCAATTGAATTTAGGATATTATATATAACTAAAAACAATTAAAATGAGTGTAGCAAAAAAAGATTAAAGTTGAGAGTGTATTGCCGATTGAAACGGCAAATTGAAGTAGAATGTTTTGTTTTTAATACTAATATTTCATCTCTAAACAATTGAATATATCGATTTAATCAATTCAGTGTTATTGTCTCTCCATTATTGAAAAGTTTTTTTTCTTCATTCTTTACCTTGTGGACATGATGAGCTCAATATGATTTTATTGTGAGCGAGAGGCCAAAATTGCTAGACTGTGCACTTGTGTGACGCACGGGTAAAATATTTGTCAAACGTATCGTTGTTTTTAATTGATATAAATAAAATTACAATCTTAAATTAAATTTAAAATAATGTCCAATAAATTACTCATAAAAACAATAATAAGAATAGGATGCTAATGGGTGCCCTAATAAGTAAAAGAAGTAATTTTGAATAAAGAAAAGTGGTGTAATTTTTTTGAAAAAAAAGGTGGTATAATTATTACTTGACAAAGTACATAATTTATATTTTCAACACAAATTTTAATTTTATGGATTCTTAAAGCAATTGTTAGCAAAACCGTTAAAAATGATAGCAGTCACATATATGATTAGCAATAATGTCAATGTCATTGAATCATTCATACATATTAGTAAAATCATTCATTCATTTTTCAATAGTTTTTTCAAATGAACAATGGTTTCAATTTCATTTAGAAAACAAAAATCATTCATTCAATAGTTTTTTCAAATGAACAAAGGTTTCAATATCATTTAATCATGCATTAGTCTTCTCAACATCAACAAATAAAATATTTTACTTCCAGGGAATAAGGATCGACGGCAAAATTACAAAAGATATTACTAAGAATGCATATTTTAATACAAAAAAAAACATCGAAGCTTCAAATGTACACTAATATTACCAAACATCAAATATAGCCAAAAAATATCATTGCATTTGTGACTGAGACCGCAACAGACCTAAAGAGAGGAAACTAAACAACAAAAAATCTGCAAAAAAATCCAACCCTAACTATCATCAGAATATTGAATTAATCGGGAGAGAAAAAGATAAGAAAGGGAGATTCTTTTGGAGAGATTAGTAGTTTGTGAAGCAGAGACGATGAACTTGAAGATTGATCGTAAGTTTGAAAAGGATTAGAGTTTGATTAGGGCTATATTAATTGTTGGAAAGAGGGAAATTCAAATTCAAAATGGGCAGCTAGAAAGTCACTAAGTATTGAGAGAGAAATGACTTTCAATACCGCATTAAATGCACACGTGAGACTTCTTAAGGAAGTTAGGTTAAGATGCTTTGGAGGGAAATTTAACTTATCATTAGGGTTAAGCAAAAGCTTAACTTTATAAGCTTTTATAATAAGAAGATTAGGTTATATTATCCTTGTAACAACTTTTATTCCATATTATTAACAACCTTTTCTTGTAACAACTTTTATTACTACTTGCAACAACTCAATTATTAATCCATTATTTCATCGTTTACATTGTGTTGTTATCGATTACATCGTTATTGTTTTGTTACTTTATTATCCTTATTTAATTAACTTTAAGGGTAAAACAGTAAAATGGTTTTAAAATTCCTCCCCTCCCCTGCGAACCAACCACAATTTTAATTAAAATATCTCTCATCCCCTCCTAATTCTCGAATCAAACGGACACTTAACGGCTTGAACCATGAAAGGGAAAAGCTATACTTATCTTTCCTTAAGGTCAGTCAAAGGCAAGAATATAAGTTCATTAGAAGACAAAACATTATACACATTTGACATCCATAGAGTTGCCCAAATATTTGACTATCCACTTGAGAATTAGCAGATTCAATTATTAAATGGTCATGATATTTCTATATTCGAGGAGAACAAAGACAAGAGGTATGGCAAATAGCATATCTATAGTGATGTAATAATTAATTACACTGTATTTCAAACAGTCATTCAAAAGACTATTAAGGATGTCATGCTTAAACTAACTGAAATGAGGGTGGGAGAGAGATGGTCACTGATTCTTAATAGGTTTGGCAGAGATGTTTAAATTAACTGATAGGGGGTTAGAGCAACTATAAAGGGGAGGAAGTGATCAAATAAGTTCGGCATCATAAGTCCAGATCAGCTGAATCCATACAAGGAGATAAGCAAGTGGACAAAACCTTACTGTTTGATAGGTTTGCACCAGCAAGATCTCAGTCTTTAGTGAGGTTGGAACTAATAAATCTCCTAAGACTGGACCAATCATCTAAGACCTAGTGCAACGATACATTACCAGGCAAAGTTCTGAACATCCCATAGTTTCTCATATGAAAACATGGCAAGATCAAGTAGTCGTCTCTAACAACTTGGAGACAACCTTGCTTAAGATTGATGAGAAACTTATTTCCAAGGTTAACAAAACCGAGGAAACTTTGGACAAATATTTGTCACTAAAGAGTATGACAAAACATGGGAAAGTTACTTATCGCTTTTACATTAAAAAAAGTGTGTGATAAATATCTTTACGGATTAATATAAAAAAAATACAAGATAAAAATTTGATACTGATACATAAAATAATACATAACAAATATTTTTCACTAATAAATATTTAAAAAAAACATGGGACACATATTTGTCATTGAGACATAATAAAATACGAGACAAATATTTGTTTTTGATAAATATAAAAAACACAAAACAAATTTGTCCTTGATAAATATAAAATAAATAGATAAATAAATACGAGACACATATTTGGCAAAGATACATAAAAAAAATATATATGTGATAAATATGAAAAATAATATGCGACATATATTTTTCACTATTATATAAAAAAAACATGAAACAAATATTTTAGTCAAAAAAATCAAATCTGATTTAAATTTGCAAAAATCAAACATCATAATCCGGTGCACATTTTAAAAAAATGTCTTATGTTACTTTTGTTGTTTAATTTTAAGTGTATTAGTAATTAAATCTTACGGCACGTTTCTTTAATGAGTTAATTTTTTAATTGCTCGTGTAATATACTGAAAAATGCCTATGTACAAAACGCAATTTTACCACTCTAATTTGATGTTCTTTCTATTTTTGTCCTCAAAAAATAGAATCTTGTCGCGTGGCTCTTGTAACATGTATTTTTTCTGATGACACGACAATTTGTTGCCTTAAATTATTTTTCTAATGATAATTGAGGGGCTGAAATAATAAATAAAAAATGGACAATTTCTTCTTTGTAGGCATAAAATCCATAAAAAGTGACTTAGTGATTGATCTTTTTCATGGTTTTTCGCAGCCATGTTTAGGACGTTAAAATAAGGCCTCCCATGTAAAATTAAAATTTTCTGACAAAAGACAGATTAATTATGAATCTTTAAAGCGTTATAAACTCAAAAACCAAAACAACTGAAATCTTGACATAGAAATCAAATTTTGAGCTGATTCTTTTGAAATGCCTCTATAAAAATACATAAAAAGGATTTGCAAAGTTTCATAACTTTCTAAAGACGCCTCAATTTATTTTAATTTTTTGATCAAAACACGCAAAATCGCAAACTTGTTTCGAGTAAGCATGCATGAACCGAATTTCGGTCCCCAATTTCATAGACATGTTTATAACATCATGTTCACATATGTAAACACAAGTTACAATAGATGAGCTATTCAATAGATCTTTCTAGGAGGAGCTCCAAGAACACTCCAAAATCACTAAGGTGGAAATACAATGTTTTTGCCATAATGAATGGACCCCCTTTTGCTTTCCAAGTGTCATTTTTTATAGTCATCACTTTCTTAACCTAAAGGGTCTCTCTTTAGATTTCCCGGCCCACCAGTGGAGTTGGTTGCTCATTCTCTATGAAGCTCATCCGTGCATGACACGTAGAGCTGGAGCACGGGCATCTACATCACTCGTTTGTGCATGACGTGTGGCATGCCATGAAACACTTCTTACGAGGACCACAACTTTCACTTGGACATTAACATGAGGAAGAGGTAAATTTCTAGTTTCCCTAAATGGTCAAGTTCGGCTAAACATTACTTGAATGGTAGTGTTGAGCCAACCATGACCTAAATGGCCAAGCTTAGCTCAACATTTTGAAGGGTGAAGCTGAGCTAGGCATGGTGAATGGTGGAGTTAAGCTACGATTGATGAATCATGGAGTTAAGCTAAGAATGACATGAATGGTTAGGCCGAGATCCACATTATGATGGGTGGAGTTGAGCTAACATGTTGATTGGTGGAGCTGAGATAGGAATGTTGAATTGTGGAGTTCAGCTAGACATGACCTAAATGGTCATAGTGAGCTCAACATTATGAAGGGTGGAGTTGAGCTAAACATGACATGCACGATCAAGCTGAGCTAAGCGCACTAAAACTGGAGTTCACGTGACTTGAACGCTCAACCAGAGCTGGACATGTTGAATAGTCAAAGTATAATAAAGTGTATGTGATATGGTCTTCCATATCAATGCACATCATAAAATTTTATAGTTTTTAAACAAGTAATGAATTAATTATGATTTTTCGTTGCCTAAAATTACAAATTTCTTGAAAAAAATTGCCATGTCATTAAAAATATTCACATTGCAGTAGCCACATGGCAAGATTCTCTATCACAACATCGCTTTCTATGTGACTAGACTGTTGGAAGATAAACGAAATGAAGAATCTCAAATTGTAGGGATTGAATCTATGTTTATTTTAACATAGGCAATTTTCAAATTTCACGTATATTATAGGAACAATTTGAACAATCAATCACTTTTTAATCAATCAACCATGTTTTTTAGGTCATTAATCAAATATGTTTTTAATTCTATATTGCTAACATTTAACACAATAATGATTTATGGAGAAATAATTCATACATATTTTTCAGAGGAATTGAGAGATAATTCATACACAATAATATATTTTTAGTAAAAATATTTTAATACTCCTTCATGGTATTATATTTGTAGTAATCTAATATTTTCAATACCCATGTAAAAAAACACATATTGAGAAATCATTTAATTGATATGCTTTTATATTGCAATGTCCTTATTTTTATCATTGACTCTTTCTCTTTGTCTATTTTTATTTTTTTGGAACATTCTTTAAGGTTTTTTTTTTACCAGAACGTTGACTATTTTTTTGGGAACTTATTCATTGACTATTATTAACTACTTTATAAATCTCATTCTTTTATTTTTTTCATGAGAAATTCCCGTTCTTTTATAAAACTGTATATAAGTAGTGCACAAATAATCATATTATGAAAACAAATCATGATAATTATTGATAAAAAAAAATTAAAAAAAAAATACGCTAACTATGTGTAAGAGTAAATGGATTTGTTTGGGCATAAACGGTCGAGCTCGGTTTTGTTAAATCCAAAACCGACTGAAGATCCAACTAAGCCCAATATCTTTTTGTTACTTGCAGGCCCAAAACTAAAAGTGCAGTCCAACTGAATTATCCAACATATATAGCCTTAGAAACCCTAGAACGTAGAAACATCAACTCACCACTACACATCCATCATCTCTCTCTGCCTCTCAGCAGCCGCTACACTCAACAGTTCTCACACACAAAAAACTTAGCAACACAACACTCACCACACCTTCATTGTCTCTGTTTGATTCTCTGATCTGATCTTATCCGAAAAATCTCAATTTTTTTCTCAATTTTTTTGTCTAAATCTCACTTTTTGGATTGTTCAACAGGAGAAGATAAAACTTAGTTTCAAGAATACTGGATCTAGATTCAAAAACATAAAAATCCATGACTTAAGTAAAGAGCTTGATTTACTGCTTCTCACCATATCTACTACTTCTCTGGTTTATTGTCAATTTCTTCATCTCTTCTTTCAGAGTCATCAGACTCTCAATTCTCACCATCCTTCAGAGCCATCATTTTTGTGAACTGAGGATCGATCTCTAGTGAGTTAGTGTTTTGTTTTTCCCCAATACAATTTTCTACCATCTCTCTGTATTTAAATTTCTTATCATTTGCGTTTGTTAATTTACATATTTTCTTGGTTGCAGATCTGGTGTTTGTGTGAATTTCCACTAACGTTCAAGCTTGAATATTTAAGCCTTCTTCAACGATGGAATGATATTGTGAGTATTTTACTTTTTTGATGCATGAATTGTGTTTTTTTGTGATTAGATTTGCTCCATTCAGTGTAATTTGAAAATATTTTTGTTGTTGTTAATCATTAATGTATTCAAAAATCTATTCTTCATATATCTAGGTGAAAATTAATTTCAATCTAGATCATTAATTTTATAAATTGATTTTCTTTGTATAGGATTCATTGCATTTTGTTTTTCAACTCATATTGAATTTACTTGTTTCTTTCCTTGGGGTTATAAAGTAGAGAATAAAAATTTACTTTACTTTGCTGAAATGAGAAAAGAATATTCTAAAAGGAAATCATGAAAATCATAGCAAAACGCAATTGGGTAAAAATTATAAAGGATCGTAGAAGAATCATTCAAGTCTGTGAGTCTGAAATTGAGTGATTGGTAGTAAGAGAGATCTCAAAAAATTGGAGTTACTCACAAATTCAGGAAGAGAAGAGCTTCTTCACCATGTCTCGTCGTTATTTCCCCCCTCTAATAGTAACATTGATGAATTAATGAAAATGCATTTTTTTTATATAAAAATGAAAATACCGTTTTTCTTTAATTTTTATTTTATTTAATTAAATATGCTCTATTTATTTTTAACTAGGGATCATTCATAAGGCCAAAGAGTATTTCTAAAAAGTAATAATTGATTGATAAAATATGTATTTATGAGCACATAAGTCAGTATCTTCGACCATACAAGTGGCAACATCAAGATTCAAGATTTATTTATTTTTACTTATTATGACTGAGAAGTATAAGCGAGTTCATGCAAAATGGTCAGCATAAGGATGTGTTATTTGTAGATGGGTCGAAAATTGGGAGGATAATAAAATTATCATCAGTAACATGTGTTTCAATTATTGTTAATGATCTTTACCCTTTACTTAGAGAATTATTTTCAATTAATTACATTTTGTTTCAAACTTACGAGGTGTTAAAGGTAGTGATGTCAATTATATAAGGTTTCTTGTTTATTATGCATTTGTCAAATAACAGTCCACCAAGAATGCTATGGTGCAAAACATGTTCAGGATTTTACTTCTTAGGTTTGTAGAGTATGTGAAACTCCTTATGTTGAAAGAGAGTGTTGTCTTTGTCCAGTAAAAGGCGCGTCAATCCAGTATGATTGACATGCCTTTTACTGGACAAAGGCAATAGTCTCTTTCAACATCAGGAGTTTCACATACTGTACAAACCCAAGAAGTAAAATCCTAAACATGCTTTGCACCATAGCATTCTTGGTGGACTATTATTTGACTACTGCATACTAAACAAGAAAACATATATAATTTACATCACTACCATTAACACCTCGTAAATTTGAAAAAAATGTAAATAATCAAAAATAAATAATTCTACAACTAAAGGGTAAAGATTATCAACAATAATTGAAACACTTGTTACTGATGATAATTTTATTATCCTCGTAATTTTCGACCCATCTATAAATAACACATCTTTCTGTCGACCATTTTGCATGATCTCGCTCATACTTCTATGTCATAATAGGTAAAAGTAAATAAACAAAAAGAAAAATCTCAAATTGTAGGGATAGAATCTGTGTTTATTTTAACATCGGGGCGACTTAAAACAGGTCTCGGGTGAAGAAATAAAAAAAATGGGTTTGTCTGGGCTTAAACGGTTGAGCCTAGTTTTATTAAATTCAAAACCGGCCTAGCTGAAATCGACCAAAAATCCAACTAAGCCCAATATTTTTTTGTTATTTGCAGGCCAAAAACTAAAAGTACAGTCCAACTGAATTATCTAACATATACATAGCCCTAGAAAGTAGAAACATGAACTCACCACCACACCTCCATAGCCTCTCTCTACCTCTCAGCAGCCGCCACACTCAGCATTTCTCACACACAAAAAACTCAGCAACACAACACTCACCACATCTTCATCATCTCTATCTGATTATCTTCTTCGATCTTGTCCGAAAAATCTCAATTTTTCTCTCTAGAAAAAATCCATGACTTAAGTAAAAAACTTGATTTACTGCTTCTTTGGTTTATTGTCAATATCTTCATCTCTTCTTTCATAACCCTCAAAACCCTCCATTCTCACCATCTTTCAGAGCCATCATTTTTGTGAATTGAGGTTCGATCTCCAATGAGTTAGTGTTTTGTTTTTTCCCAATACAATTTTCTGCCACCTCTGTGTATTTAAATTTCTTATCATTTGCGTTTGTTAATTTACCTATTTTCCTGGTTGCAGATATGGTGTTTGTGTGAATTTCCACTAACGTTCAAGCTTGAATATTTTAGTCTTCTTCAAAGATGGAATGATATTGTGAGTATCTTACTTTTTTTACGTAAGGATTATGTTTTTTTTTATTAGATTTGCTTCATTGAGTGTCTTTTGAAAATATGTTTGTTGTTGTTAACCATTAATGTATTCAAAAATCTATTCTTAAGGGATCATTGACTATTTTTAATTTTTTGGAACTTATTCATTGACTATTAATATATACTATATAAATCTCATTGTTTCCCCCTCAAAAGAAAAAAAATTCTCATTGTCTTTTTTTATGAGAAATTATCATTCTTTTCAAAAGTATAAACAATGCATTATAAAAACTTTATGAAAACTTGCTCAAAAAAAAAATATAACTTTATGAAAACAAATCATGTTAATGTATAAACAGTGCATTATAAAACTTTATGAAAACTTGCACAAAAAATAAATATAATTTTATGAAAACAAATCATGTTAATTATTGATAAAATAAACATGCTAAATATACACAAGGGTAAATGGACTTCTTTGGAGAATGAATTTGTTTCTTGCTTTCTTTTCTCTAAGAGGACCTTATATTTTTAACCAAAAAAAAAAGGTATATTAGGTGACAAGTGAGTTTTAAAGATTATAGGTTTAATATTACTTTTGGACTCCTGTTTTAGTAAAATCACAAAAAAAAAAAAAATTATAAATCTAACTTTATTTTTATATTTGTTATAATTTTGGTCTCAACCCATGTTTTATGCCTTGAAAATCGTGAATTTTGCTCTTCAAAGTGATATTTTGGCTTCATATTTAACATTTGAACAATCAATCACCTTGTTTTTGTGCAAAATAAAAAAAAACAATTTTTGAGTAAAAAACATGGCTTGAACCAAAACTGCAACAAATTTAAAAATAGAAGGACAAAAAAGATTGATTTAAAAAAAGGATGTTATTTTTGTGAGTTTGGTAAAATTGATGACCAAAAGTGCAATTAATCCTATATTTTATTTAAATATCTCTCAAATAAGACATGATATCATTCATAAAAGTTGCTTTATTTTATCTAACACCAGCAACCCAACATAAAAAAAAGGAGGACTATACTAGGTATGACAACAGGGTGTGGAAGGTTTTACCTCCAAACATTTTCAACCTACAACTCTCAGGTAACCAGTCTGTAAATCGTCCATCCTTTGTTGCGTAATCACCTTTCTAAATGATCATCTTCTTACACAACACCTTCCAATACAAAGAAAATGGTTCTAGCAGGCTAAAGAAAAGAGTAAATGGTGCTAGTAGGGTGAAGACGTCGACAATTTTACCACAACCGCCGTCGTTTGTTTATTTCCTACTAACGATGATGATTTGTACCATTGAACCGCTATGACATATTTGTACCGACGATGGTCGGAATAGTATTAGCGTGAATTAAATTTGGGTGAAAAACCACAAAATCCATCCCACTCTCCCCATTTTCGTTCGTCATTTAGGGAAATCAAACCCTAAATCAATTCATCACTCTTTATGGTTATCTCTCACCACCATCCTATATTTTGCTTCCGCCATTTTTTGTTCGTAGCCAATCCGTCAAAACCCTCCATTCTCACCTGTTCTTGATCCCTTATAACCCTCCATTCTCACCGCCATCTTTTAGAGCCAACATTTTTGTGAATTGAGATTTGATCTTCACTGAGTTAGGGTTTTGATTTTCCCTGGTATGATTTTCCGCAATCTTTGTGTTTTTTGATTTCTTAACATTTGCATTTGTGAATTTACACATTGCTTTGGTTGAAGATTTAGTGTTGGTGTGAGCTTCACTAACTTTAAAACGTGAATGCTTCGGTCCTCTTCAAAGTTGGAATGAGTGTGTTAGTATCTTCTACTTTTTTTTATGCATGTATTACGTTTTTGTGATTAGCCCTTCTCCATTTAGTGTCTTTTAGAAAGAATTTTTTTTGTTGTTGTCAACCATTAATGTACTCAAATCTTGTTTCATTCTTCATATCTAGGTGAAAATTAATTTCAATCTAGGTCATTTTTTAAATTGATTTTCTTTATTTAAGGTTTGTTGCATTTATTTTTGTTTTTCAACTTATATTGACTTTACTTGTTTCTTTCTTTAATGTTATAATGTATTACCTTACTTTGCTCAAATGAGAAATAAAGGCTTTAAGAGGAAATGAAAATCAGGAAGCCCCTAATATAGTCCTTAATTTTAAAGGTCCACCCATGGTCCTCTCAAAATGACCTTTAATAATAGGGTTCACAAAAAAAGATTGTTTCATGGTCCCACACACACAAAAAAAATTAAGCGCAACAGGGGATATTACTTTTGTGCCCTCCCATATAACACCAAAATCTCTTAGTTCAAAATCATTTTCCTTCCCTCTTTCTCTCTCTTCATCGCCAGATTCTTCTTCTTCTATCTCTTCTTCACCTTCATCAATTGATTACATCTCAATATTCATTATTTTTCCTCTTCATTTCACCATTATAAAACCCAAAATTTGAGAAAGTAATTCATTTACTTTCTTTATCGCTCACTATTCATTGCTCGAATCATCCCTTCTTCTTCTATCTTCAGAGCGAAGAGGTTCGTTTGCATTAGTCGAAGCAATTTCTCCTCTCGTTGGACTGCTCGGAGAAATCTTCATTCTCAGATTCACCTGAATGTCAAGAGAAGGCTTCATACATTTTGATGATTATGGCACATAAAGCTTATGTTGATAGGCAAGCCATGATTGAGGCAGAGATTGTATCGTTGTTGCTTGAGTGAGCTAGAGAGGTAATTGATTTGATTCTCATATCTGTTCTACGTGCTGTAATTTTGTGCTTTAATTTCCAACTCGGTTTCTATTTGATTCAACTATTACTGTGTTGTTGTCATACATGGTCTTCCTCTCCTTGTAGAAAGGACTCTTAGGGTCCATACTATCATCTAATTGCTTCTATTCTTATGCTTATTGAGCTGTTTTTTTTTTGTTGCTGATAAAGCCAATTCTCCCATTTTCCTTGTCATCTCTTGGGGTAGAGAGTTGTAACTACCATAGCTTAAGGTCCATATTTATATTTACGTGTATATTATGTTTTCATGCATACAAATCTATTTCGTTTATGATTTGGTGTTTAACTATTACATTAGCATATATCCAGTATTACTTGAAAAAATAACTACTGTCAATCTGAATTTATCTACAAATCTTACTATGATCTTTACCATCGAAACAATTTGTTGTGAACGCATATAATTTCTTTACAGAAGACATCCATTGAGTTGTCTGTGATTGCATTTTTGAGAATTATGTTCAAGTGTGTTTCCTGTGAATCAAGGAAGCGGGCAACGAGTGAATGAGAAAGACATACATGAAGTAGAGCCAAAAAATGGAAATACTGTGTGAAAGTGAAAAGCACAATGCTACCACTTGAAAAAAGGGGTTGTATTAGTTCTTTCTATATCAAAGTCATGGAAATATGTCGGTTAGTTTTGAATTAATGGTAACTAAGCATATAGTTATTTATGAGGGACATGGTTATTATTGTGCCTTTTTTATTGCGAGGTGCTTCTTTCTCATTTTTGACTCATATAAACTACAGATCACATATCACATTCAATCTTCTGGAGTGTGCTATGAGATATGTAGTTTATGTGAGTCAAAAAATGAGAAAGAAGCACCTCGTAATAAAAAAGGCGCAATGATAACAATGTCCCTCATAAATAACTATATACTTCCTGACCATTAATTCAAAATCAACATGCATATTTGCCTTGACTCTGATATATAAAGAACTAATACAAACCATTTTTCAAGTGGTGGCATTGTGCTTTTCACTTTCACACTGTATTTCCATTTTTTAGCTCTGCTTCTTGTATGTCTTTCTCATTCACTATGTGTCCGCTTCCTTGAATCACAAGAGACACACTTGCACATAATTATGAAAAATGCAATCACAAACAACTCAATGGATGTCTTCTATAAAGAAATTATATGCATTCACAACAAAATGTTTTGATGGTAAAGATCATAGTCAAGTATGTAGACAAATCCAAATTGACAATAATTACTTTTTCAAGTAATACTGAATTTATGCTAATGTAATAGTTAAACACAAAATCATAAATAAAATAAATTTGTATGCATGAAAATAGAATATTCACAAAAATATAAATACGGACCCTAAGCTATAGTAGTTACAACTCTCTACCACAAGAGATGATATGGAAGATGGGAGAATTGACTCTATAAAAAACCCAGCTCAATAAGCACATGAATAGAAGCAATCACATGATAATATGGGCCTTAAGAGTCTTTTCTATAAGGAGAGGAAGACCATGTATGACAACAACATAAGGAATGATGTTAGTCAAAATTTACCAAACATACAAAAGATAAAAAGCCTACTAAGAGAGCTTGACTAGCAATCATGAATCTTATTTCTTGGAACTGTCGTGGGTTGGGACACCCATGAGAAGTCAAGGCCCTTAATTGGCTCTTGTTAACTCACAACCTGGATTTGTTGTACTTAATGGATACTAAGTTCGCTTCTCGTGATCCAATTTACTCAATGTTGAAATCTATTGGTTCCTTAACCAATTGTTTTTTTATTGACTGCAATACTACTAGTGGTGGTAAATCCACTACACATGTAAATCTTTCTAATTTACTTAAAACACAATAATTCATTTGTAAAATTATTCTTCATGTCAAACCTGAAAAAGCATAGAATAAAAATCATTTGTAAATTTTATACTTTCAAACCTCCTATAAATTTGAAAGTAAACAGATAAATAGTTCCACATTGAATCAAAACATATGTAACTAATTGGTTCAAATATTAATACTATGAACATTTCTTTATTTCAAAGCATCAAATCTAGTACATGACCCATTATTTTCCACTTTTTAAATCAAAAACTTTATGCATATAAACTTGAAAAAACTTATTAGACAACAACTTTTCAAACTTAATAGCAAAGGAGGGCAGAAAATCAAATTTGTCGGTAAGTTGTATAAAAAACACAAAAAAGAAAAAACAAAAAAAATGTGTATCTAATAGTGTATCTGTTTGCTTTAATAGTTGTCATAGACAATTTGTTGAGTTGCTTCTGGTACTTAATATAGGTTGTACTTAGAGTTCAAATTTATTTCATTTAAGAGGTCATCCATTTAGGTGTATATAGATGCATAACACATGGCAAAAAAAATTCCGCTGCAGTGTGACGTGTATCTTGTGTGAGATTGTTTGTTTTTTCGTTTTGTTGCGGTGTTCGTTTGGTTTATATTGAAAAATCAACATCAATCAATTACAAATTCAATTAATAATTTCGGCGTCAACGTTATAAATCTAAATGCACAAATATTTCAGTCACTTTAATCTGATCATATTATTTGTAAGTATTTTGTCGTTGTATGCTATTAATTTATATGTTGTGAATTTGCTCGTATATTCATCCTTTATATTTTTAGCAATATTAAATATATGATTTATTTTTGTTGATGTAATTTATCAACTTGAATGCATTAACATCGTTTTGTTTTTGTCAAATAATATCATGCTGGTTGGTTAAAAAGAAATATAGGGTGAAGACACGACACCTGACTTGTGTCTAAAGTAAATAAAACCTTGTGGCTCAAACATTAATATGAAATCATCTTATCTTCAACAATCGTTAAGAAATTTCATTACAGTACTTTAAAGTTGCAATTAGTGAGGCTCTAACACAAAACGTGTCTAATTCAAGTATCATTGGGCTTTAGAAATACTAATACTTAAAGGTTAGGTATAATATTGAGTATTTGACAAAATACCATGTAACTTCTTTTTTTTAAGGGGGAGATACCATGTAACTTATTTAAAATTGATTTTAGCCGGTGAAATTATTAAAATTTACAAATTTTCTCTCAAAGATAAATTGATTAATGTTTTAATTCAGATGAAAAGAAACCATTTATCCTTGAAAAGGGGTTTGCATAAGATTTTTTGTACGAGTATTTTTTCGGCTTTCGCGCCGGTTTCCGACCCACTAAAGATGGGCGACTAATCCGGCTCGTGCGTAGAGGCATGCGCACTGGCCAAACGTTGTTCCCCCTGAGAATCGAACCCGGTATCCTTAGGGTACGTCATTGGAATGAGCTCCTTGCCACTGGAGCCCAAACAACTTGATTTATTTTAAGGGTCATGCTAACCGGTGCCCCCGGGGCACTGGTTAAGCATACAAAAAAAGGAATTTATTACCATAAAAGAAAACTTTGTTGACTTATTTATGGATTAATTACACAGTTTTCAATGCAATAATTACTATATAATTTCCCTTTTTAGTATTCTTAACCAGTGCCCGGGGGCACCGGTTAGCATTTCCCTTATTTTAATTCTAAAATAAAAGGGATAAAATAAAGAAATGTGGAATGAAAGGAGAGTTAAATATTAAACATTAAACATGAGTGGTTCATTTATCTTACTTTTCTTTAATATGATCATAGCATTTACTATATTAACTAGTAACAATTACGATCACCATTCCAAAATATAAACAATGTAGTATTTCCTCTTTTTTTTTTTTGTCAAGTAGCCTAATGAATAGAGCTCACACAATTAAATTGTGGAGAAGTGGAGTGTCCAGGGTTCGAACCCTGATCCCTGCATATAATATGCAATATCCTACCAACTGAGTTAAGCTCACGGGAATAACAATGTAGTATTTCTAATTAAATATTTACCTTTATAACAAGTAGTAACTATACACATTTTCTTTGTTTCACTATTTTCACCAAGTTCTTTGCATGTGAAATCAATTAATGAATGCAAATCACATGGTTAGTTTCTTTCAATGCTTTAATGTGATGCAAAACTGTTAAATGTGTAACCAAATGTCATGGTTCAATAAATTGGTGTAAATTTGTTTGAATCTTATTCCATATATAAACAAAACTATAAGTGTCACCTCTAAAAGTAGTCTAAATTTGGACTAAATTTTATAATAATTAACAACTTTAGAATAAAAGTAATATCTTATTATGACTTACAAAAAAATACGAGGATTTACCGATGAAGCGTGTCCATATTACAAAAGCCAAAATTAATCAAAGTTATAAGAGAAAATTGCTGTTAAAACCGTGTTTTAGTTAATTACTTGTTGTTCTCATGGCAATGACAATTGCAAATGGATGTTATTACTCATTTATTTTAAAACAATATAAATATAAATTAAGGGATGTAATTATAAATTTCTATCAATGCTCTCTAAACTTTCCAATTTTTATATCATTTCCCTTCCACTATAAGTTTGTTTAATCACCAAAACAAACTTTATCTTCTATCCAATGTCATTTTTTCTTTAAAAAAAAAAATTCAACGTCATTTTTCTATTCTTTCATCAAAATTATATTTTGTATCTAGGAAAAATTATGCTTTTAAGTGTTCCAATAGAGGTTTTTTACTTATAACTGCGTTCTTTGCTGCCAACTCTTTGAAATAACTCATGAATTTGAAGACCACTAGCAAAGAGTTGAAGAACGCGTCTAAGGATGAAAAGGTGTTGCATGTTTGTTACATGGAAATTTTGTTTCTCTCTTGAAAATTATTTAGTAAAGAACTAAGAGATTCATTTTGGGAACGATTACCATGCAAGTGGAACATGATATAACTTCTATGTTGAAAACACATCGAAATTTTTTGAAATTTGATTGAAAACACATTATCACGAAACGTGAAGGTTGGTAATTTTATTGGCACGAAAAATACATTTAACCCTTTATTTTATTGAATTGGAAATCCTTTTTTTTGGTAATTAAAAAATAGTATATATTCCAGTTCCAACCTTCCTAATAGTTGGCATTTCTTGGTTTAAAAAAAAAAAAAAAAGTTAGAAATATTTGTGAAGAAACATTTACGGTATAATAATCACACACACACCCTTTGATACCATTTATACCAATCATTCTTTAACTAATTTATTTGAATCACTTAATGTCAAACCAAATTCGTTAATGTGAGACCAAACTTATGATTCTATAAATTGGGGTCAGTCTTATATATTCCACACAAAACAACTTAAATAAAAAAATAAAGAAGTATGAAGAAGACAACTACAGTTCTTATTTTACTTGTTGTTTTAATGTCATTAGCAATTGCTAGTGATGCTGATAATAAAAACTGCGCTTATTGTTTCATAAACCTTTGTGGCCTCTGCTGGAAAGTGTCTTCTCCACTAAAGCCTGCTGCTTATGATGAAACTGCTTATGCCACTGCTGCTTATGATGATGGTGCTCTTTCTCCAACAGCCTCTCCAGGGCATTAACCTAATGTACTGTGTATTGTGTATCTGCAATACTGAATGAATAAAAGTTTGATATTATAAAATTTCATGTTTTGCGTGAGATTTTTTTTTTTAATCTTTGTTTCACCCTCAATGTTATAAAACTTTAATTTAATTGGTAATATATGATTGATTTCATTCTCTTATAATAAAACCAGATATTTATAGTGAAAGGATTAAAGACAATTTTTTAAAGTCAAATATATTTTGTCAAATAAAAAGTTAGACATATTTTAAGATAGAAACATAACTCTCCATAAAAAGTTAGATATATTTAAATTCTCCATATTTCAATGTCGAGAAAATAGAATAAGAAGATAAAGATAAGGTGCTGGCTAGAAGATTTACATCTTATACATATTCCATGACCCTCTTTTTCTCCTTACACTATATTATTATATACCTCCTTCTCACTCCCTTGCACTGTTGCACACATAACTCCTTCCACGTGATTCCTATTTCTCCTAAACACTTTATGTTTTGCGGCCTTCTTGCTGGTTGTGGAGAAGTCATCAGCAGAGAAAATGGTGTTTGGATGTGCGGTTTTTATGAAAGGTTTGGGTTGTTTGGATGTGCGGTTTTTATGAAAGGTTTGGGTTGTTGCAGCGCTTATATTGTAGAAGTGACTAAAAATTGGATTTTTGAAGTGCCAAAATCGGCCACCTCGATTTTGAAGTGTTTTTCAGCCTTTTCATTCGGCAAGAATCGGTGCCCGATTTTGCCAGCAACAAATAAAATAAAAACGTATTTTGAGTTGAGATTTGTTACAATTTTTTTATGGATATTTTTACTGTAAATATAGACCTTGTATCAGATGTAAACCTTGAGAGAGAGAGAGAGAGAGAGAGAGAGAGAGAGAGAGAAGGGGCAAAAACAAGGGTTTAGAAGCCAACACAAATACTAGGGTTTGTAGAGTTTGCTCTTGGCAACAAACACTAGGGTTGTGATTGATTCACCTTGAAGAAACACTATTAGGATTGAGTCTCTTCATCACGGGAAGCGGTTGAGACTTTGGGTAGAATCAGGTTTAAAACTAATCCTTGTAACCTCTTTTGATATCTCTTTGTAAAGTTACGCATCATTATAGTGGAATGAAGAACTGCTCTCTCCCCCAGACTAGGTCAGTATTGGAACGAATTGGGTAAACAAATTTTCTTGTGTTCTCTCTTTATCTCTCGTTGTTTTCTACTTTTGCTTGTGTTTATAACTGTCACCCACGTTGATTTGGTTGTTTGATTAATTTGCTCCACACATCAAATATTTTATTGGTGTGATTTTCAACGAATTCACAACACCTTATATTGTAGAATTATGGAAGTCTTTGAAGCTTTGAAAATTGCTTGCTCTGGAGGGATTAAATAATTGGAGCTTCACATGGACTCTTTAGCCTTCAGTAGTAGTCTCTACTATTACTTCGACGAAAGGGGGATCACCTGTGGCTTGGAGTCTTTTGTAAAACGTTAGGAAGTTGTTGAGTTTGAATTAGGAGGTCTGAATTCAGCACTCTTACATAGAAGCAAATGCTTATGCAAACTTGTTGGTAAATACGGCCTGTGAAGGTGTTTTTTTCATCGATTTTATGGACATTTTCCTGCTCATATTAGTTTGTTAATGTTAGATGATTCTAATGTTTTTAAAAATAAAAGGAGCCAAAAATAAAAGATCAAACAACTTAGTTGTGGTTACTAAACTGTCTTTTTAAACAATCAACATATCATGCGTGATGGACTAAAATTATAGTGTTTTAATAATCATTCTACAATTTAAAAGTTTAAGGATAGTTAAATAACTTTGGCTTTATCAACCAGAAAATTGCGTGTAGATTTGTTTTTAGGACGAAGAGTACTGTATTTACGGGAACGAAAGTAAAAGTTGATATTTTTAGAGAAAAAAACATATCTACCCGCAGATATTTATGTCATATTCAACAACAATAATTATTTTAAAAAAATAATAATATTCCTTCATACTTTATATCTAACGTATGAATTTTGATAACATAAACTAAATAAAGGAAGAAAAATACCATCTAACTAAATAAAGGAAGAAAATGACACTTATTTGTATAGATTTATTTCTTATCTGTCATTAATCAATATATCAACAAGAACAAAATTTTATTGAATGAAGCCTCCTACATATATCAATTGATGTCATGATTTTCTTTCATATATTATAATTTTTTATAAAAACTGATTAATCTTTAGATTTTTTTAATAGTTTTCCCCGTAGTATTTCTATATATTCTTATGCCCGTGGCGGAGCCACATATCACTCGGGGGATGCACATGACTCCCCTGACTTTTAGAAATTACTCATAAAATTCTGATTTTTTTCATTATGAACCACCTCACTTTTTTAATTTGAACCTCCTGACCAACTATCGTAGCTTTGTTGCATTGCTTCGAATTTTTTTTTTTCTGACCCTATTTGCAAAAAAAATTTCAAGTCTGACCTCTTTGAAATTTTTTTTTCAAAATGATCCACTTTCATTTTTTTTTTTGTCTTTTTCTTCATTCCCGCCGTTTCAAATGGCAGGATTGAATGTGTGCGTGACACGTGTCCAACCGTCATAGGCGACGTGATTGGACAGTTTTTTTTTTAATTTTTTTTTTCATTCCCGCCGTTTTGACTGGCGGGATTGACTTTTTTTTTTCGTTTTTTTTTTGGCACAACATTTATACATACTTAAAATAAAATAAATGATAAATAATAAATATTAATTTATTTGAACAAATAA
>Ga0315915_1001933_pt1 | contig 25702 bp, 12 predicted proteins | sample MpolbnodulesMG_FD_207738 | JGI IMG/M metagenome (GOLD analysis project Ga0315915, IMG submission 207738) | Medicago polymorpha root nodule microbial communities from Los Angeles, California, United States - branched nodules | ecosystem: Host-associated > Plants > Roots > Nodule | place: USA...
ATAGCTTAGGTCAATCCCTTGATCCTAAGCCCTCTTTTCTAATTATAATTCCCTAATCCCTTAGGTGAACCTATAATCATCAAAGGTTTTAAGTCCGTTAATTCAATTATCACAACCTAACAACGTTTCATCCCTAGATTGTCCGTTAGATTGAACAGTATAGATATTTTCGAGTTACACGCTGGTGTCAATAGTCATATAAACTCTTGAATCAATTATATTGGGTCAGAATCATAAAAGCATTAAGAACGATTTATACTGAATAAACTAGAATGGCATTCATAAAGATTAAGAATTACAGGTTACATAAACAGGCATTAGAACATAATCATCTCTTGACCTAATAACAAAGGATCTAGCTAATCATGGCTAAAGCACAAATAAATAATATGAAAGAAGGATTCATTACATGAAATTGGTAACCAGATATGAGTTTTGATGGTCTCTCACCTTCTCTACAGATCTCCAGCTCCAAAATTCAGTTTCTTTCTCCAAAATTCCATCCCTTTCCTTCAGAAAACAACTTCCCTTTTATAGGAAAATTCCCAAAAACGCTAAAATCGTACTCCGATGCTGTAAATCGGAGCACGATGGCTTCATTAAACTCAAAACTCAACTGGAGCGTCTGCCAAATCGTAGCCCGATTTTGTCCCATCGGAGCACGATTTTTTACGAGACAAAATGTCTCAAAGTTGCAGAAAAATTGTAGCCCGATGCTAGAAATCGGAGCACGATTTCTCCTTTGTTTCAGCATAAAAAATCAATCTTTTTGCAACTTCTAACTCATGCATAATCACCTGAACTCAACCAAAATTACATAAAAACTATAACAAAAGTGCTATATGACCTAGTGTCATCAGGCGTCCACTTGTAATTGTAATTTATTCACCTCTTTTGTTCTTTTGGCCGTGTTGTGCTCCATTTAGCACCTATATTGTACATACTCTTTCGCGATTCCCCCTTGCACGCCTTGTGCGGGGTAAATCACCGTTGTTAATATATATAATTTTTGTTTGTTAAAAAAAAATTATGGCACAAAATTAACATTGAAACCAATTTTCTTGTGAGTTTAATTAATATACTCTATTAATGTATAATTATTTTATATATGTATAAAATAATAAAGTAATTTTTTTTTTAAGGCATTCAATGATGTGTGACCACATCAATTAATGAATATGATAACTCGTGTATTTTCATATTTATTTAATTGAAGTGACAACACATCATTATATGCATTAGTAAAATAATGGGTTAACAGTGTTTACCCCCTGTAATATAGGTCATTTCTGGGATTAACCATTGTAAAAAAATTGTTTTGGTTTTCGTCCTTGTAAAATTATTTTTTTCCTGAATATCCCCTAATAGGCCATTTTCAGAATATTTTTCCAGAAATTTTGGATTTTGAATGGCCTATTAGGGGGTATTTTGGAAAAAAAAATAATTTTACAGGGACGAAAACCAAAACAAAATTTTTACAGGGGATAAACCCGGAAATAACCTATATTACAAGGGGTAAAACACTATTAACCCTAAAATAATTGTACACCGACAGAGTATACTAATTAAATTCTTCTTTTTAATATATGTTTGTCTCCTCTATTGTTTGTTTTTCAAGAACACCAATCAACCCACTGAAATTGATATCGAAGAGAATCAAAACTTAGACCCTGAACTCTTCTCTTATTTGTGATTTTTGACATTAATTACCATCTTTTAATTAACATACTCAAAACAAAATAAAAATCTTTTAATTAACAATGTAAATTAGTAAAGATTTTTATATTCATTTGCCCATTGACTATTGGACAACATACATACTCCCTCCGTCCCATATTATAAGCAACAAAAAAAAAAATCACACTTATTAAAAAAACTAAAACATTGTAGTTTGTAACCTAGTTTTTTGTGTTATCTTTGAAATAAGTTTTATAGGAAGATGTAAAAACAATTTTTATTGGTAGTTGATTATAGAGAAAATGAAAAAGGGAGCAAATTGAATGCACTTTGCTTTTAATTTTCCTTTGGAAAAGATAATTTTTAAAAAAAACATAATTATATATGATAAAAGTTGGTCATTTTTGCTTATAATTTGGGACAAATAAAATGAGTTTTTTTTCTTATAATTTGGGACAGAGGGAGTATATTTGTTTAGTCTAACAGTTAGAATTCACCTTTAAATTGAATAAGTGAAGTGTCTGAGTGAGAAAGTCTTGCATAGTCACAAGTTTTTGGACACGCTACTTAGGCACACAAACATAAAAATACATTTTATTTCATTATTTAAAAAATAAATATTATTTAATTATTTTCTCTTTCTACTTTTTCTCAATTGTGTATGTGTGTCTAAATTCAGGGCTCAAACCCTTGTATCTAAGTAAGTATTTTTCATCTCTGAAGTTCGGGAGGAGATTGTCTCCAATATTTTTCTCTCATGTGTAATCTTAGTCCTCCATTAATCCTCCATTAAATAGGTGAGAGAATGTGTTTGTGATAATAATAAAAAGGAGAGAGTATAATTAAAGGTGAATAATTAGGCACTACAGAAAATTGGAGGCATTTCTATTTGAGAGGATCCATTCCCCTAAGGTTCCAACCTCGTCCCTTTGTATATTACAATGAATTGTCCCTACCAATCGAGTTATGTTTATGGAAATAGTACTAATTGAACTATGCTCATGAAGATAGTAGCATATATTTTCAATTGGGCAAATTACGCCTACATTCCTTTAAACTAAATTCTTTTTCTTTTTTTTCAGATTCGAACTTTAATTCTTTTTTTGGAATTGAACATTTCTATGTTATTGCTTTAAAATTATGCTCTTGTTGCATTGTCCTCATGAAGCACAACTTTGTTTATACTTTTTGGTAGAAAAACTTTATTAATTAGCAACAAAACCGATCCATCATCCGGCATAGTGCGGCTATAGGTACACTTGATTTTTTTTCCAAATTTTTAATACATTTGAAGGATGTCTATTAGAACAGAACGAACTATAAGTGAAGGATGAACATTTTTCGAAGAAATAGGAAAAATAAAATATTAGAAGAGATTGGGGACTTGTTTTATTCCACTTAACGATTAACAATTTTTAATTTTAAAGTTACAAATGGACTTAAAATAAAACTAGTTCAAATAAAACTTTAAAGTTACAAATGGACTAAGTTCAAATAAAATTACCGGTGTGTTTGTTTCAAGTTATATTTGTTGATTCTTGAAAATAAAATGATAGAAATCCATATGCCTATGTTTATTACAAGTTTACTAAATTTTATTCCCGCGTATAAAATGTTTCTGGGAATAGAAAAATTTTCCCAAGGAAAAGGGTGGGGATAAAGTTTCCATGGAGATGCGAATAAATTCTTATATAGTTACCTATTATAATCCCTATTCTTATGGTTCCACGGAATATTATAAAGTTAACCAAACATATTTTTCCTAAATACCTTAGAATAAAATTCTCATCTTTATATTCCAATGAATGTTATTCCTAGGAATAAATTTTGTAAACTTGAAACAAACACAACCCAAAATGATTATTTTTTATGAAATAAGACATACATCATCTTGTTACTGTTATAAACAAAAATTATTATTTATTTTAGATTCATCTATTAAATGATATACGTAGTTTATAATAAAAACCTCGTACATAATTAATTGAATGAATTTAAAATGTAGTTTTTTTTTATAATAGTAATCGAATGGTGTTTAATTTCATTAAACACGTGTTTTAGACATTATTATTTTAACCTCATAAAAAAATTAGTACTCCCGGTTAGCAAATCCAATAAACAGCTTCATTAATTAATTAATTAATAGACAAAAAAATTTGGTGAGTAAATTCATTTTTAAATTAACAGGACGGTGGGACCCTGAATGTTAAATGTGTAACGTTTAAGTAAGAATTAATACTACTACTATACTAGTTAGGAGACACGTAAATTCTCAATTGGTTTCTCACTCTCTCTCAGAATAAGATTTTTCAATTGCTTTTTTTTCTTTCTCCATGATCATCATTTTGCTATCAACTTCTTTCTAGGTAGTGCCCACAAAAACACCATGGTGATTTCACAGGTAATAATTCTGAAACTTTTGACGCTATTATATTCTCTGCAAATAAGAACTTAACAACACAGTCATAGTATGTCTTCTTTCTCCATTTTCCATCTTGCATTAATTCTCCATGGTTTATGATCATAATGTATGTATATTAGTGTTGGGTTGAGACTGCCAAAAAATCAAGACTTCTTTCTCAGCATGTTACTGCTTTTGATTAATAAATGTCAACATGTTTGGACATTGAAGTGTTATTGTAAACAGGAATTAAAACTTAATGTGTGCGCCTCTCTTTTGCTTTCTGTGTGTGGTTATTATGTAATATTTCAAATGATATTTTGAAGTTTGTTTTTCCTTTTGATCCACTCTACTATAAAAGAATCTGTTTGTGAGGCATCTATTTGATTTGGTTTTTTCTAATTTGCATGTAATTAATCTTGCTAGTGATAATTAATCTGATGTTATTATGTTATGTGAGCTTTTTGTTATTTAATTTTTAGGATTGAATATATTTAGGAATTATTAGCTGACAGTAATGTTCATCACATTTTGCAATGCAGTTAATTATGTAAGTTAAATTGCAATTTCCAGATATACTGGCATGCAGGAATAAAAAAGTATATCTATCAATGTGTACACTGAAAAAAAATTGTACTTTCCAGATGAACTTACTTGAAAGAAAGGACCCACTTGTTAGGGGCCCATTATAGATAGTTATGACTTATGAAATATAGGTGGGTGTGTGAATTAACATTTCATTAAAATCCATCAAAGTTTGTTGTCTGAAGTTAATTGTAAGAATGTGGTATAAAGTGAAAGACCAGTTGTAATAATATCAACATGTCATGTACTATGTGGTGGTATCTAGAAAAGATGGGGGGTAACAAGTACTTATGGTCCCCTATCATAGATTATTATTTGTTAATTTTGGTAAGTTAAAGCTACGAAAGTGGCATATCCAATTCTTACATTTTCACTCAAATGTTTGTGATCCCACTGGAACAATGAATCTACTATATATTTTGACTTCCTATAGTTTATAAACAAGATATTTAATAATTGATAGAAATCTAGCAGAGGCACATGATGTGGGCCAAATTCATAGTCGATAAGGAACATAACATTAAACAAAGAAATAAGTTGAAGATGTACTATTGAGTGTGAAAAATAGATCTGGGAATATATGGAGAAATGAGCTAGTCCATACATAGTACAAACCATTGAATCATATGTTATATATACAATCCTATTTTATTTAATAATAATATTGCATTTTTCTTTTGTAGTTAGTCTCATATTGAATCATAACATGTTTTTTACTGCTATCTATTCTTCACAGAATGATGAGATGCCTAATGGGTGGCCATTGGGTCTTGGTTTTCTGAATATGAGACTAAGAGTTGTGGAATCACTACCAGCTGCTCCAGTAGAGCCATACTCATTGTCACTGCATATTCCTTCTACTAGTTTTTCCTCACTCTCCTCCTCCAACCTTGATACCGAGGTAATCTATTTTCCCACTGTTGGTAATTTTCTTCTTATACTTTGATATTATAAGGCTTGATCAGACAAAACCGGCTAATTTGTCGGTTGTTTTTTTCTTCGGTTACATGGCAACCTAGTTGAACCGAATTGATTGTTATTTTCTTCGGTTTCATGGAAACCTAGTTGAACCGGATTGTGCCAGAGTTAAACTATAGGTTGAACTGCAATTGTGTGAATTGAATTTTTTATTTTTTATAGATTTTTTTTATTATTTATTTGTTACAAGTTCGACCACAACTGACTCGATGAAACCATGACCTAGATGTCTATTTGGCTCGATCACCTATTAAATTTTTAAAAGATTGATGCAAACCACATATAGCTGAATTCTCTTTCCTGTTTTTACCTAAAATAGTGGTTTGGATTTTTAGCATTGAGCTAATGTAGACATCAAAATGTGGAAATTACCAACTTCACAAAGTACTAATGAGAGGACATGTTAATAAATTTCTCTTAATTTCTAACACCTTTCTTGTGATGGAACAACCAGTCAACAGCATCATTCTTTAAAGACAACAGTGTATCCCTTGGGCATCTAATTGGCATAAGAGCAGGTGAAAAGAGACGTTTATACTTCCCAAAAACATTAAGATTTGAAGAAAGAGAGAAGAAACCATTACAAAATGGTACTTGTTCTGATGATACCTCAAAATGTGGCATTTGCATACCCTCACTTTTTGATCCCTTGCTAATAAAGATTAGCAAAAGTAAGAAAAATTCAAGGAACTAGTAGCATATGAATATGATGGTGTGTGACATATCAAATATACCCTGCATTTCGGTGATCTGTTTCTCCTACTCAAAATTAACAAAATAATTTTTCTGTTGTTTCAGCCAAATTTTCATTTTCACATGTTTGTTGTAACTTCGTTCTATTTCAGACTATTGGAGTTTAACAAAGCCGACATTGACAACTGTGTAATTCTATAAACAATATATAAAATATACTTATGTGTTAAATTTAAAGTTGATTTAAAGTTGATTGATGAAATGTTAATCATATATTTTTTGGATTAATAAAGTAAATGATTCTTATGAATATTCAAAATTTTGATTTTAATCTCTATAAAAGAAGATCACGCTTTTTAATTATTGTAAAAACTTTTTTGAACATTTTTACCCTCTATAAATGAGCCTTTAGAGTCGGCTTGTCACTTTTTAATTAGATGTTCTTTTTTGGACCATATATAATAGGATATTGCTTAATGTCACGAATATATTTATCACGGAAAACTCACGAATGGCGTTTTTCAAACAGATACAACAAAATAGTCCATCAATTCTATGTCACAATGGGAAAAATATTTGAGTAACAATAACCATTGTTTATTGTAAAAAAAAAAAACTATAAAAATGGATTCTAAGCTTATATGCATTATGTTTGACCAACACAGAGTAGGTGGAGAAAAGCTTTAGGATAACCGACTGTGGTGCTGGCACAAGGAAGAAAATCAAAGTGGATAGTGTCATTGTGTGACAGGCTTACTTTGGGGTTGATTATAATCATGTTTTCAGAATTAAAATCATACAATGTTAATTTTCGTGATTTATTCGCGACTAATTTAGTCGCGATAAATAGCAGTACCCTATGCGGTATCATGTGTTTAGGTGGTTGGGGTGAGTGTTTGTTTTACGTTTATATTTTACGAGTCTTTCTAGGATCCTCTTAGACTTAGGCAGGGAGAAAAAGAGATTAGATTTCTTATTAGTGTGACAAACTGTTGTGTGGTCCTTGTGAAGATTCCAAAATGCTCATATCTTTTCATCAACATTTTGTAAGTATTTTTGGCCACTAATATGCTAAAGGAAAGGAAAATATTACAGGACTAAAAATTGTGATTTCTTTTGTAACGAATAAATTGGCTGTGAATCTTGATGATTCTTGGAGCGTTTTCTAGTGTGTGTATGAAAAGTTATTCATATTTTGAATTTTATGAAACTTTGCACATTTTATCAATTCATCTATAACATAAGTGAGGTTTAACCTGAGAATGGAATGTTGTTTCCCACCATGGGAAAGGGCTGGTTTTGAAGGACAAGTGGCAGTTGCAACTTGTTGAGCCCAAACAAAAAAACTGAAGCTCTTATATTTTAATATTTTATGTCCCTTTACTGATTAACCTCCCTAGTTTTATCATGACCACACAAATTACTTTAACAATTTAATAACATTTACTTTTTTTTTTTGACAGAATTTAATAACATTTACTTAATTGCTCAATTAATAACATTTTTTTAACCTCCCTTGTTTCACGCCTTAATCTCCTTCCTCTTCTTACCTTCACTTCCCAATATTTTAATATGTATGTATTTTTTCTCACACCTTCATTGATATTAAAACAAAAATCCATACGAATAATTTCAGTCTTGTTTCTGGAAACAAGATCGGTAGTTTCCTCTTTCAATCTATAAAGTTTCAAAAAAAAATTTGCGTGAAAATAAAGTGTGACAGCTGAAATTTGAGTTTGAGAACAAAATCGTAAAATCTCGTATGGTGATGAGAAGCTATGGATTTATTCCGAAAGGAACTCTGATTCAACAATGTTTCTTCTCTCTCTCTGTGTGTGTGTGTGTGTGTGTGGGTTTTTGTGGGTTTTGATGTTAATGATGTGAGGTTTGGATCTGTTACTATATCTGAGTTTTAAATAATTAAAATAAAAGATTTTGTTCTATGAATTGTTTTGTGTTTAGATATTACTGGTTTAAATATTAAATCCTCTCACAGTATATCACTGGTTTTAATATATGTATATGACCAGGCTTAAATCTTGGTTTATCCCCTAACAAACAATGACTAGAGCTATTTGAATTGGATAATCATACACTGCAGAAAGCCCAATAACTTATTGTAAAAGTCCCAGTTCTGCAGAAAAATGAAAATGTTATTTAATGAATTGGTGGGGTCATATTTTTTTTTTAATGTTCCATCAAAAAGTCATTGCAATTACCAAGTAAACAATCTCAACCGTTGGAGTATAAAGTTAATATATCTATGGTCATGCTTAGCGTTTCCCATCATGGGAAACAACTTTCCTTTCCCAAGCTAAAATCCACCTATAACATAAGCAATCAGAAATGCAGTAAATATTTATCCAAAAAAAATTAATAATGCAGTAACCAGGGCCGTTCCTAGGGTTTTACAGACCTTAGGCATAATATGAGAAAAGGGTTCCTTACATAATACATCATAATATTTTTTAGCTCATTGTTGTGATTTTATCAGGTCTTCTTTTTGTTTTCCCCCGCTTTTTACTACCAAAAAAGAACAAAAATAAAAAAAAAGATGAGCGGGCTACATGATCCTAAATTTGTCTCACATGATTTAGTAAAATGATATAATTTAATTTTTTGGAACATTTGAAAGACCACGTTAAGATTCATTTCTCTACTAGGCTTATTTTCAACTAAAATATAATTTGTTTTGTTATGAAATTCTCAATTTCTTGGATAATAAATATGACCAATATATTTAATATTAGTGAGACACATTATTAGAAATAAAGGGCCCCAAAAAATATCACAAATTTATTCAATAATAATTTTTTTGGCATATTATTAAGAAAACTAAAAAATTTATAGGGAGAGTATTTATAGAAATCTTTGTATAAAAGAGGGTATATATAGCAAATTGAGACAAAAGGGTCATAAAGATTAACAGGCTTCAGCACAACCTTTCAACATGTTTGGGGGCCTTTCAGTAAACTTTGGTATACACACCGCTGAGAAATTAAAATATTTCTATATACACCCCCTATCGTAATTTTTTTTAGGGCCCCTTACCGGCAAGGACCCTAGGCCGTCGCACCCCGGTCTATGCCTAGGACCGGCCCTGGGAGTAACTACTCGAGTACATCTATCAAACTCTGCCAAGAAGTTGAATTTTTTTTTACCAAACTCCTACAAACTAAATCAAAATAGCAACTTTGTATTTAACTTGGCTCTTCTGAATATGTTTTATGTTAGCCAATTGATTCATTGAATCCAACTCAAAATTGACGTGTTCAATGGCCTTATGGATAACATATAAAAGGATTAATGATTTTATTCACTACACTAGAAGGAGCATGAAGAATTTACATTAGATATCTTTTTTTTTTTTTTTTTAAATAATATAAGATTTGTCTTTAAAAATTTGTCATCTTTTTTTTTTGGTCAAATATAGTTAGAGTTCACATAATTAAATTGTGGACAAGTGAGTGTCTAGAGTTCGAACCCTAATCCCTAAAAAACGAACCCAATATTCTTTTAAATCACTTCATTTCCTTAACAAAATCTTTTAATTCGATACATGAAATTAATGGTTTCCTCAAAATAAAATAAAATAAAATAATGGTACAAAAAATTAAAAGATTTTTTCAAAATTTTTTACTAGTTAGTCCTATAGTAAGTGAATTTGTGGCCACAAAGTAGGCTCGAGTTGAGATGACAAGTTTCGATTAAGAATATTCTTGTCATTTAACTTTGGCGGCTATGTTGGGAAGTCTCCATTAGAACTCATCTTGCGCACCCATTAGAAAAGAGATGGACACAAAAAAATAGAGGATGAATTATATTATTAAATAAGTTCTACTATTATTAATTATTTTAAATTTTTTTTGTTGTCTTTATCTCTCTAAATTAAAGAAATTGAGAAGAGTTTAAATGGAGAGAATTTTAACTCCTTTCAATTGTGTGTTCACTCAAGATTGAACCAAGACTCATTGAAAGTTGAATCCAACTATTAGAGAGAGGTCAGAACGTTGGGATGTGAGAATAAGATAGTAGAAAATATATATTGAATAATTTATTAATCCTCATCAAAATATTAATCCTTCACATGAAACACGTCAATTTTGAGTCAAAATTATGTTGGAAAATAATATTTCAGATGTCAAATATATATTGTTGGGCACACCTTCACATGAAATGAATATTTTTTAAGAAAAAGTATTTTGTCATATCAATTGACATTATCCAATTTCATTTTTTTTTATGGTTTTGTGCGTGTGCTCAAATACATTTATTTGTGTTTGTGTCCAAAAAAATATATCTCATAAGATAGTATGATATCATCAGAGTGCTCATATATGGCATTAGGATGATCACATTAATACACTCACACTAACACTTGGAGAATCACACACAAAATAGGCTTCTTATTATTAAATTGGTGATTGGATACAAACAAAACACATGTATGTATTATACTTGTTAGCCTTGTGCATTGGTGGTTAATATGCAATATGAGTGATATCCAATACTAGTGATTGGACATAATGTATATGTTAGTGATAAGTCTAATATTGGATATCACTCACCAAAGCACAAGGTTAACTAACAAATCTGAATGTTATACCTAGGCAATGAAACCCAGATATCTGATAGGATACGACACCGATAAATTGATACATATTTTTTTTAAAATTTAGTATACGATACGATCGAGATACTATAATAAAAAAATTAAATTTAAACTACAGATTAAAACCCAATACAATCTATGGAATAAAACTCAAAAGCAAAAAAATAGGGGTAGCACTTCGGTGACTTTGAGTTTGGTGACTTTGTCTCTATCTCTCTCCTAACCAATAATTCTCTCTCATCAAAATAATTTATTTTAATCACTAATCTATCATTCTCTCTCATCTAAAATACACTAAAGTCACCAAAATGCTACCCAAAAAATAGACGCCAAATCTCAACTAAACAAACATAAAACAACGATAAGGCACAACAATAAAACTATCTTGACACGACTATCAATAATAACAATGTTCTTAAACAAACAAAAAAAACACAAACCAAACGCAGACAACAACAAAAATATAAATATAAGTAATATTGATAATAAAGAAAGTGACAATTAGTCAATTACATATATGGTATATCCCAAAAGGAGAACATAATTACTTAGTCAATTACATATATCCCAAAAACAATAGAAACATCATGTATCTTGCGTGTATCCCCGATGTATCTGAAAAGTGTCGGACAATTGTTTTTTTAAAAAATAAAATTTAATCTTCAAATACTCTCATGATACGTATCGGAATGTATCAGGCAGGTAACGGTGCATGATACATATTAGATACCGATACGTCATTCATTTTGAAGTATTTAGACTTCATAGTAACTAGCTCTAACTGCTGCTAACTAACAACTAACATAACTAAGATTGATTAGCTCTCTCAACAAGCACTTAAAGAGCTAGAGATCGAAGAGATTGCTAGGTTGCCATGTCACTATCATGGTAGATATATTTAATTTATTTTATGTCTATGTCAATCGACTTATTGATTGAATGTTGCCATGGTATTGGCTCAAAATGCCTGACCCAATTGTCCTTTTAAGTTATCTAACAAGAAAATCTATTAGAAAAATGGCAAACATACCTGATAAGACTTGATCATATTTTCCTTCTAATAAGGAGCTCATTCAAATCGGATAGGATCCCCATACTATCTCAAAACCAATTACTCAAATCAAATTGAATTACATCCATAACAAACTGAACCAAATCACATGAGCAAGGATAACAACAACAAGGAGTGCACCATCATTATCAATATGCGTTTCGCACATAGGTATGATCACCTTGCTCATTGTACACACTCTTGCTACCTTCTAGCACATCACTTTACTTTGACAGCAAAATGTCTTTTACAGGCACCCCCTATTCAGAGAAATATCACAAAAACATTTGCGACATATCAAACCCCCGACGTAAGTACTACAACCCCCAATTAGAAGGTATACCCCAATCGTTCATACAAGAATGTTGCTGCCCACTGCGGGGCCTTGGTAGAATATATCCCTAAGCCTCAAGGCTCCACATGATGTCAAGAACAATAAGCCAAATTCCACCAAGGAACTCCAAAACAAAACCCTGACATCATAATCTTGATACAACGAATGATAACGATGAAACCATATGACCTGCCAACAATGACAACATATAAGGATCCAAACTCCAAAATTCTCCTAGAAGGAAAAACAAGAATATAAGAGATTCCCCTCTAGTCGTACATGTTCACCAGCCCGCCATAGTGAAAAAGACTCAAAGGAAAGCGACCTAACATCATTCGTACGCGAAAACAGTTGGAGCCTTATACCATCTTAACGAAATCAACATAGTCAGAGCCATATGACATTGTTGTGATAACTATGACATTATTGTCAATTCAATATGGAAAAGTAAAGCCTCTTTGCGAGGTCTTCCTCGGAGGAAGAGACAAAAGGAATACATAATGTAGCTCCCTTTTTTCAGGGAACTCAATGAAGAACCTATATTGAGGTGTTTCATGCTTCCATCTATGGAAGACTAACACGAGAAGACTTACCCACATGAGCACCTTTCCTCCTTTAATGCCATGATGAAGATACAAAGGGTTTCCGTCCCCATCAAATGTGTTGTATTCCCCTGCGCTTTGAAGTGAGCTGCTCTATGGTAGTTTTACACACCTTCCGAGAATGGTTGCTAAATCATGGAAGTAATTAGCAAAAATGTTGTAGCTAGTTCCACTATGAGCAGTATAACTCAAAAGAGCTCGACATGTTTAGGGGGACTTAGGCAAAAACCAACCGAGTACCCAAGTTCATTCATGGACCACTTCAATGAAGAGATGTCTCAAATCAAAGACCTCACTCCACTCGAGGCCCTCCACATATTAGTGTTTGGTCTCAAAATTGAACCATTCACTATTTCGTTGGTAAGGCTACCCTCCGAGAAAATCAATGAGCTACAAAAGCGAGTAAGATATTACATCATTATGGAAGAGATCATTGTTGCAAAATAGGAGAGTACAAGTGCTCTCCACCAACAACGACTAAGGTCGAAACATGAATTGCAATAATTGTATACAGTAATAATATCTTGGAAGATTTTTTTAAAGAATATTCTGAAAGACGTGTAGTCAATGTTTCAAATGTTTAAGAAAAATGCTATTTTAAGCATTTTTTTTAAATTCCTTAAGGCATGTTTTTATGACGCTTGTTAGCGTTACCGTTTTTTTATTATGAAAACTAACTTGAATGTGTTTTTTGTTTGTTTGTGAGAGGGCACTTTGAGTCTTCACTCTAAATTTATTTATTTTAATATAGAAAATGTCAACATGTACCATTAGAGCACATGTTATTATATTAAAAGTAGAATTTATGTATTAGATATTGTGTCAATTTATTTTTTAAAAAGTTGAAAATTAGTTTGTCTCGATGAATATTCATAGAACAATTGAAATTGACATCGATAGAGATCAAATTTAAGATCTTGTCAGAATCCATTGATACTAGGTGTAAGACAACCGTCAACTTTTTATAAATCAAAGGCAAATATATATATATATATATATATATATATATATATATATAATGAGCGCCACAACTTCCAAAAGTTTTTTTTAAGGGATAAATTCCAAAAGTATGAAGTTGGTAATGGTATATGTGAATTATTTAACATAAATAAATCATATAAAAAGTAGGATAAACAGCTACCGGAGTTAAGAAAAACTAAAAGACATCAAAGGAAAGTAATCTTGGTTGGCACGCATCTTCCATCAATGATTAAGACTCTAATAATTCTTTCCCGAAATAAAAAAGACTAATACAAAATTAACAAACTCAATAATGGCGTATGCTAGACAAAAATAATCTTTTTTTTTAATAAAGTAGTTAGAAATTCATCTTTTAAAATAGAAAAGTGAATAACTTGATGTTCGACGTCGTCGACTCTTTATTTATATATGATGCAATGTCCTTATTATTAATTGAGTTAAGTTCAAGAAACCAACAAACGCACTCTAGTGGGTTTGTTTCAAGTTATATTTATAGATTTTTGAAAATAAATTAATCATAAAAATACATATGTATATGTTTGTTACAAGTTTATTAAATTTTATTCCCAAGTATAAAATGTTCACGGGAATAGAAAAGTTTTCCCAAAGAAAAGGGCGGAAATAAAGTTCTCATGAAGATGATAATAAAATTATGAGTAATCACCTATTATAATCCCTATTTTTAAGGTTCCTTGAAATATTATAAAGGTAACCAAACATATTTTTTTTTAAATATCTTGGAATAAAATTCACATCTTTATATTCGAATTAATGTCTTGGGCTCCCTCTCCTATTCGTGATAGGTTTGTTTCTATTCCAAGCGAGATTCCAGTGAGCGTAAAGAATGAGTATGCCCTCCAAAAGCTAGGATGCTACTTAGTATTTATACAAATTTCTAAAAATAAATTTGGTAAACTTGAAACAAACACACCTTAAAGTCTTTATATCTTAAAAAATCAAGTTAAAGTTTGTATCGAACATAAAATTTGCAAGAAACACCATTTTTTGTTTATAAATATGAAATTTTGTTAAAAAACAAAAAAAAACATGATTCTAATGAAAATAATTTGGATGGTAGCAGTGATTTGTAAATACCTAAGACTTCAACCTAACTATGTGATCTACTTTGACCCGTCTTTCTCATACATGCTACCCAAAAAAAGTAACGCCTTTGAGAAGGATATAAATATTGGATTGTGATATTAGATCCTTTTAACTAACTCAATCTATCATCTCTTCTGGTTTGTACTTTCTCTCTTGATAAAATCTATACACAGAGAAGTACATATGACATATCAAACCAATATGGATACATATAATATACTACGCTCACTGCAATCCCTTTCAGTTACAATATGCGCCACCTTCTTCTTTCTCTTCCTTCTCTTTCGTCTATATAGAAGCCGCATAGGATCAAAGACACCACCACCACCACCGGAAGCCGGCGGAGCATGGCCGTTAATCGGCCACCTCCACCTCTTAGGTGGGTCCCAGCCACCTCACGTCACCTTGGGAAACTTAGCCGACATATATGGACCCATCTTCACCGTTCGTTTAGGTGTTCACAAAACCTTAGTTGTGAGCAGTTATGAAATGGTGAAACAGTGTTTTACCGTAAACGACAAAGCTTTTGCATCACGTCCTAAATCTATAGCCTTTGAAATCATGGGATATAACTCTTCCATGTTTGGTTTGAGTCCCTATGGTTCTTATTGGCGTACAGTGCGTAAAATCGCCACCGTTCATGTCCTCTCAGCTCAACGGATAGATATGCTTAAACATGTAATGGAATCTGAGGTGAAAGAAGCTATGAAAGAGAGTTATTCTTTTTGGGTAAAGATGAAGAACGAGGGTAATTCTGAAAGGGTATTTACGGAAATGAAAGAATGGTTTGGAGACATAGCGATTAACGTTGTTTTTAGGACAGTAATGGGAAAACGTTTTGATGGTGATGAGGAAGAGAATCAAAAGATAAGAAAAATGATTAGAGATTTTTTTGATCTTAGTGGTTCATTTGTTGTTTCTGACTCATTGCCGTATTTGAGATGGTTGGATTTGGATGGAAAACAGAAACAAATGAAGAAAACAGCAAAAGAGTTAGATGAGTTTGTTTGTGTTTGGCTTGATCAACACAAACGTAGCAAGAATTCTGGTCGTGAACAAGATTTCATGGATGTGCTGCTTTCAACCGTTGATGAAGATTTAGATGGTCGTGATGCTGATACTACAATCAAAGCTACTTGTATGGTATGTCACTTGCTTCCATTGTCCCCTCTTTCAAATATATAAAGTATTTCATGTTTTTCATTAGGCAATTAGTTGATTTACCAGTGTGATGCACGGGTGCACGTTCAAATATCATATTTGAAGAATTATTTATTTTAAAAAAATTTGATTAAAAAAAACTGTAAATAATAATAATAATGTTTCTATTTTTTATAAATGCACATAAAAACAATAAAAAGCAGGAGAGGGTCGAGCCCTAACCAAACAAAAATTAAACTTGAGAAATCCCTAAGAAGTAAAGAAACTTGAAACATCTAGCTTAAACTTTGCCTTTAATTTAATATTTCCCTTAATCAAATAAACCTAAACGGCTAAAAAAAAAATGCAGCCAAGTCTAGCAACAAATCTAACACTACAACAGAAAAAAGCCAAACATCAAAACAATGAAACATCAAAAAGAAGAAGAAAAACAACGCTGCTATATCAAGCAAAATTTCTTTTCTTGAAATTTCAAGAATATTGTCTTCACTTTAATTCGGATTTAGTGGAAAAAGGGCGTGTTGTGGTGTTCAGTCGGCAAGGATTCGTGAGACATGTTCTCGTTATATTTAACATTATTCATAATGAAATAGTTGTGGAAGATACAACAATCTAATTTAAATGTAAAAATTAAGTTTAGAATCAAAAGATTGACGTCATGAAAAATTATTATTCAAAAGATTCAAAATCTATCTTCATGTTAAAATCAACTCTCAAAGGCTCTCAACAAAGTTATAAAATCAACTCTCGTAGACTCTAACAACAAAGTTAATAAATAAACGATCAAATTAATCCATAGTTTTGTATGACGCTTTCAAATAGGTCTATGATTTTATGAATATTTTAAAATGGTCGTTGATAAATTTTACTTATATTAATTATTTAAAGAATATGATAGAGACTAAATTGATAGTATGTGGATAAATTTTGGGATTAAATTGATAGTTGATTGTTAAAATATTAAGACTTTTGATACTAAATGATTAAATATAAAGTTCAATTTGAAACTTTAATAAAGTAAGAGACCTTTTAAAAATATTTATAAAACCAAAGACTTATTTGCAAGATTTCTACAAAATCAAAACTAATTTGATTACTTCCTCAAAAAATAAATAAGTTATAGTCCATAGTAACCCATCATGAATAAGTCGGTACATTCTTTCAAACAAAAGTATAAGTCGGTTACTATTCAAAGACTTGCTTTATTTAAAAAATATTCGGTATATATCTTTTCTTGGAGGGAACATATCTATCTCCATATCTATTGAAATCTAGATGAGTGTGGATCATTATCTCTTTCGGCTAGCACGACCATGTGGTTTTCTCCAAATTTGTCTAGGCATTGGATAGAAAAGGATGACTTTGTGTATTGTCCTTTTCCAAATTTGTAAATTGTTTCATTTTTTAATTTATCTATATACAATAGTGTTATTTAAAAGCGCTATATGATATGGCATATGGCGTTGGTAAAGGTCTAAATAGCGCTTTAAAGTAAGAAAAACGCTATCTAAAGGTGGTTTTATAGCCCTTTCACATATAAACGCTGCCTTAAGGGAATTTTACCTAACACTTTTAGATTTAAGCGTTATTTAAGGGTGGTTTTACATAGCGCTTCAACGCTTAAGCGTTATAATTAGGTAGCTTATGATAGCACTTTTTTCCCTTCAAATATATGTACTAAAGCCGTGGTATTTTTTAATATTAAAATCTAAATAGTTTATACATATATAATATTCTATACCATTGCAAAGATTTTTTTTTTCCACATAATAACTGAGACTGCTATAGTTATCAATAAACCTTTAATATATCATAAAATATATGTAATTGTTATATATAGTAAAATGTTACGATTGTATAACCACTATCTCTAAGAAGTTACAAAGGATTGAATATCTCTAAGTTACGACTAGTAAACATAAACATCAAAATCTTCTTAGGTAGCATTCAATCTTATCCTCTATCTCCTGTCTCAATCTTTTTCCCCATAACAAGTCATAGAAGACGTTTCTTTAAGGAAAGAAAGAAGTCATAAAAGACGTTATATAAACAAATGGATAGATCATGATGCACTTTCACTTTTTGGGATCTTCCTTCACTTAAATATATTAAAAAAAAACATTCATTATAAATAAAACAAATAATGTCGTAGTACACCCTTACATAAATCTTAGGTGTCACATTGTCACTGTCCTTAAAGATTTATCTGTCTCATATATACAAATCCCTAAAATTCAACGGATCCTTTCTTAATATGAATCATATTCAAAGGTTACATAACAAGTTGAATATATTGTAATGAGCGTATGAGATGTTATAACCCAAAAACGAAGATGGTGAGCAGAAAATTTGTTTTTTTTTGGAAAAACACAAGTCATATATAATAATAAAGATAATTAAATACAAAATTAGAATAATTCAATCTTTTAATTTCACCAAAGTTTTCAGATGCCAGGACAAACACAAATTTTAATTCCCAATTCACATGTGATCACTGTACATTTGGTGGCAATCTCTAAACGAAAGTTTTTTGTTTCTCACATACAGAACCAAAAACTACAACATTCTTATGATAAACTTTCAGCCATTTTACAAAACACAAGTTCTATAACTTGTTACCATGATTCCAATCAACCACCCCGGAAGCTAAAACCCCACATATTTTAAGGCACATTCACAACAAATTTTAGTCTCATTCAAGCTTTTAAAGTTCTTTTCACTCAATTTCCTCAAATCATAAAAATTGTGAGAAGATACACAAGAAGACGACGATAAAAAGTAAACAGTTGTATGATGTTCTCATAGTTTTCTTTTTGTAGTTTCGACATTATTAATGCTATACTTTTCAATTTTCTCAACTAATTAAATTGATTAATGAGTGTAAAAATATAAAAATTATTGCAATATATTTTGCAGGCACTAATTCTAGCAGCTACAGACACTACCGCAGGAACATTAACTTGGACTCTATCTTTACTTCTTAACAATCGTGAGGTCCTAAACAAAGTAATTGATGAATTAGATACACAAGTTGGTAAGGAAAAGATGGCAATAAAAACAGATATGACAAAGTTGGAGTATCTTCAAGCCATTATCAAAGAAACATTGCGTCTATACCCACCCGCACCATTGAATTTGCCTCATGAGTCCATTGAAAATTGTACCATTGGTGGATACCACGTGCCAGCTGGCACGCGTCTCCTAACCAATCTTTCGAAACTTCAACGAGATCCAATGTTATATTCGGATCCGTTGGAGTTTCGACCAGAGAGATTCCTCTCAACACACAAGGATGTCGATGTCAAAGGCCAACATTACGAGTTGATTCCATTTGGTGCAGGTAGAAGAATGTGTCCTGGAATCTCATTTGGTCTTCAACTTATGCAAATAACACTGGCTACATTGTTGCATGGATTTGACATAGTGACTCCAGATGGAGGACCGGTAGATATGGTTGAAATAAGTGGAATGACCAACATCAAAGCCTCTCCTTTACAAGTCATTCTTAGTCCACGTTTGTCTGATCAAGCTTATCGTCAAGATTAATGTTCGAGGTTGTAATCAAAGTCTTAAATAGTACTGGTTGCAGTTGGGGATTTCGGTCTCACGGTGTGAATTAAATAACACATTACACAAACTTCACTAAAATTATTTAATGCATAATAAATTAAATTAGAGACCGGTCTAAAATTTTGAACCAGAGGAAGAGCCAAAAGAAGGTGATCATGTAATTTATGTTTAAATATGTATTAAAATTTTATTTTTATCCATCTCAGTTGAAAAAGAAAAAGGATTCTCAGTCTATTTTCTCTTTAACAGCCTGCTTTTTTAAAAAATTGGTTGTATTACTGACAAATAAATTCGAAATTGTCCTTTTCTACATAAGAAAGATTACAAAGGTACTGGTAAGTGTTAATTAAGGTTTTTTTATATTTTTAAGGAAGTGATAATTAAGGTTAGTTGCTGAATTTACATTTTTATAAAAACTGTCGGTTCAAATTAATTTATATTTGAAAATGAGATTGAATATGGAAGTATATTGTTAGTAGAGAAAGTAATGCATTTCTAATGAGAACAGAGATTCAAAATTTATGATAACCTTATGAGTTAAGTTAACATGTTAATCCTTTTAAAATAAATAAAGAGTGATGCTAAATGGTGCGAAATGTCCTTAAAAAAAAAAGTTTGCGAAATGCTCTCCCACGAAAATCAACTAAATGCAATTTACAGCCACTCAAGTGTGCAGCTTCATCTTATTCTTTTATTAAAAAATACTATCAGATTGCGGGGTTAAAATCTCTATAAAATATTGTTAGGTACTAAAATAACTCTTAAATCCTTCACATAACACATAGACATTGTGATGCATACTATATTGGATGATGGGGTTTCACATAAATAAATAAAAAAACAAATACTACTAATATCTTAATGTCAAATCAAATATACTCCATTTTGGAAGGCACACAATTTTTTGATGAATTTCCATTTTGTTTTTGACACATACGGTTTCCTAACACTAAAGGTTGTTGACCTTTTGTATAGAGTTCAAAAGGTCATGCAGAACATTGTCATGTCTCCTAGGTCCATGAATGTTGTGTCTACGAGGATTGATTTTGTCATCTAAAAAGGTCTAGCGAAGCAGCTCATTGCACGCTGTCTTATATTCAAGTGTAAATAATGGTTTATATATACAAAGTTGGTTTAATAACAAATATCCATTTTATTAAAGAATGAGAATCACATGTTTTTCGAGAGATTTTTTTTAGATTGTTACAATCATTTCAACACACATAAAAATATATTATTTAATTATATTTGACATTGACAATACCTAATTTTTCTCTGATTCTATTTGTTTTTTAATGTGTTCATATACAACGTATCAATGAAAATACACACATGACATTGAGTTTTAATTACTTTGATGATTTTAGTGTATTTTGATTAAAGAGAATAATACTCCCTCCGTCCTATAATAACTGAGTCATTTGTTAAAAAGAAAAACGTTTCAAAATAACTGAGTCATTTCACTTTTCAATACAATATTAATTACTTTTTTTCACTTTCTAACTTTAATTAATATTACTTTCATCACTTCTAATTCAATTTATTCCACTTTGCATTTATGATAGTAGAGAATGCATCAATACTTAAGAAAATCACTTAAAATCACTTTTCTCTCTCATTCATTTATAATTTTTTCTTAATATATATGAAATGAGCAAATGACACAGTTAATCCGGGACGGAGGGAGGGAGTTATATAATTATGTAGCATGTTTGATTTAAAAAGAATAAGACTTCAACCATTAGCTACGTGGTCTACTTTGATACGGCTTCCTCATGCTCATGTTATAACTTTTCTATCTCTAGTGCGCGTAAAAGTAACCTTCCTATTTCCATCGCTTTTAGGTAACTCAAATCTATTGTCTCTTCTGGTTTGTAGAACTTCCTCTGTTGATAAAATCTATACACAGAGAAGTACATATGACATATCACAGCACTATGGATACATATAATATACTCCTCTCACTGCAATCCCTTCCAGTTACGATATGCTCCACCTTATTGTTTCTCTTTATTCTCTTTCGTCTACATAAAAGCCGCATAGCTTCCAAGAAACTACCACCACCAGAAGGTGGCGGAGCATGGCCGTTAATCGGCCACCTCCACCTCTTAGGTGGGTCCCAAGCACCTCACGTCACCTTAGGAAACTTAGCCGATAAGTACGGACCCATCTTCACGGTTCGTTTAGGTGTTCACAAAACCTTAGTTGTAAGTAGTTATGAAATGGCGAAACAATGTTTCACCGTAAATGACAAAGCTTTTGCTTCACGTCCCAAATCTGCAGCCTTTGATATTTTAGGGTATAACTTTTCCATGATAGGTTTCAGTCCTTATGGTTCTTATTGGCGTACAGTGCGTAAAATCGCCACCGTTCATGTCCTCTCAGCTCAACGGATGGATATGCTTAAACATGTAATGGAATCTGAGGTGAAAGAAGCTATGAAAAAGAGTTATTCATTTTGGTTAAAGATGAAGAACGAGGGTAACTCTGAAAAGGTAATTACGGAAATGAAAGAATGGTTTGGAGACATAGCGATTAACGTTGTTTTTAGGACAGTAATGGGAAAACGTTTTGATGGTGATGAGGAAGAGAATCAAAGGATAAGAAAAATGATTAGGGACTTTTTCGATCTCAGCGGTTCATTTGTTATATCTGACACGTTGCCGTATTTAAGATGGTTGGATTTGGATGGAAAACAGAAGGAAATGAAGAAAACAGCAAAAGAGTTAGATGAGTTTGTTTGTGTTTGGCTTGATCAACACAAACGTAACAAGAATTCTGGTCGTGAACAAGATTTCATGGATGTGCTTCTTTCAACTGTTGATGAAGATTTAGATGGTCGTGATGCTGATACTACAATCAAAGCTACTTGTATGGTACGTCACTTGCTACCTTTGTCTCCTCTATTAATTATTAAAATACTTTTATGTTTTTTATTATGTAAAATTATTCTGTTGTCTCTTAATTATAGTTAACAATTCTGTCATTTATTTACCTTTTTTTTCTTTTTTTTTTTTAATTTTGATGAATTTGCCTATAAATTTTAAAGATTCAAATCAATAATTTAATTTTAATACGAGTTTTTAATGTTCAAATCTATAATCCTTCATTCATATAAAAATTGCGTGAAAAGGAATAAATAACAAAATTGTTATTTGAAATTAATAGTTAAAGGACGATAAATGTAATTTTGCATTTTTAATATTATCCTAATTTTTTAGGAGAAAGGAGCTATCATAATTTAGAGCAACAATTTTGATGAATGTTTGGTATCCCCTCTAAGATGACAAAAAAATAATTATGAATGAATTGATTTTTAGCATGTTTTGAATGACTTTTCCAACAGCAAATCTACACAGTGTTCAATGCAATTCTATCGTGATTTTAAGAAATCGGTAATGTGAGCTTTGAATTAATGCCTGCTTTTGTGTGATTTTGAAAAGAAAAAAAATGTGGATTACAATCGCGTATCCAAACAGAGGCTTTGTGAAATTGATTTTACTGAATGTTTGGTTTCACTTTTTAAGATGTCAAATCAATTTTAAAAGTGTAAAATTTCATTTGATAGATTTTTTTTAGAGTTGATTCCAACCTTAAGCAAGAAATTGTGTAGTTTATTATGACTTCAAATATGACTTTTGCACTCAAATTCATTTCTCAACTTACTTTTATAGATATATAACCAAACATAGATTATATTAGGCTTAATTGCATGTTTGATCCCTTATGTTTATTTTAGTTTTCAAGTTGGTCCCTTATGTTTTAAAAGTTTTAAATTGGTCTCTTACGTTTTAAAAGTTACAAGTTGGTCCAAAACGTTGCTCACGTTGAAATAAATTAGTCCCTTTCGCGACATGATATTGAGTTTAATAAAACCAAAAAAAATTAAACAAATGTGTTAAATTGATTTTCTAAATAAGTTAAAGTTTTATCACTCATATTGTCAACCCAAATCTTTTAACGTTAAGTGACGGAAGGGACTAACTTATTTCAACGTGAGTAACGTTTTGGACCAACTTGAAACTTCTAAAACGTAAGGGACCAACTTGAAACTTTTAAAACATAAGGGACCAACTTAAAAACTAAAATAAACATAAGGGATCAAACATGCAATTAAGTCATTATATTACATACAACTCATTTTTAACTAATATCAATTTCCTCACCTAAAATTGGAACGTATTAGTTGAATGTAAAAGTATTTATGTTTGAATGTAAAAATAAAGTTTGAAGTCATCAAAAACCATAAATTAAAGCGAGAATAATTATCACACAACAATATTCAAACGTGTCTTCTTTTCATGGAGGGAACATAGATATCATGATATCACGGTCTTTTGGTTATCACCAAATTGGTCTTTGCGCTTTGGATAGGATAGGATTCTGTCTGTCATGTTCTTTTCTAAATTGGAAAAATAAATCATTTTTTAATTCATCTTTAAACAATAAATATTTTTTTCAAATTTAAGAACATTGTATATTTCCTTTAGAACATATGTTTTTCTTACGTGAGTTTGACTCAGTTGGTAAAGACAATGTATAATGTACGTAAGGTTTGGAATTTGATCTCCAGACACCACCAAAAAATAAAACATATGGTTTTAACAATATAGATAAATTCCTTGAAAAAAAAATATTGATAAGTATTTTCAAAACTCTAAAATAAATACATTTTATTACTTCAAATATAGACCGCTAAAATTTCTTAATATCTTTTTTTAAGGGTTAATTAAGTTTTTAGTCCCTATAAATATTCATAATTTTGTTTTTAATCCCCACAAAATAAAATTACACTTAAATTTTTAGTCCCTATAAATATTCACACTTAAATTTTATTTTGTAGGGACGAAAAACAAAACTGTGAATATTTATTGGACCTGTGATTTTGTTTAGTTTTTTCTTTCTTTCTTTCTAAATATCCTTTTAAATTATTTTAGATTAATCACTTGTGTCATTTTTATTGTATCTTATACATTTTTGAGATTGTATACGAATGCCTTTTCTTTTATTGACCAAAAATACAATTTCAACTTTGGTGATTATTGAACTATTTAATTTTTACTTTGCAATGTTTTATCCATTTTGAGCAGCACACAAGAAGATGGAGATAAAAGAAATCAGTTGTATCATGTTCTCATAGATTATTTGCTAAAAAAAAAAAATGCTCTCTTAGATTATTTTGTTTATGTCGACGTTACTAATAGTACTCCCTCCGGCTTACAATATTAGTCGTTTAAGATTTGTGTATGGCTATTAAGGAAATGATTAATTGTGTTTATTTCAATGGTAAAATTAGTGGCATTTATTAAAACACACTCTTATTAATTGTAGTTAGTAGAGTAGTTAAGTTAGATGAAATTCAGTAAATAAAGATATAATAGTGAAAATAAAATAAAATAAATGCTGCATTGATATTGTAAAGTGACAATTATTTTAAGAAAAAAAAATGTTAAAAAGACAATAACCGTAAGACAGACCGAGTATAATATAATATAAGAAAAATGCTCCATGGTGCGAAACATTTTCGCAAATATAGCACGAAACATGTATTTTTTCTTTTCTTTTGAAAGGACGAAGCTTTGCATCTTTTTCTTTCTTTTCTTTTTTTGAGGGGAAAGCTTACATCTTTGTTATTCCCGTGACACTAAGCAAGTACGCACCGTCAAAAACAATCATATATGGTATTTTTATTTTAAATAATAATAATAATAATTTTAAAATTTGTTTGGTTAGAAATAACGAATAGTTGATAAGATAACTTATAACGAATGACTTTATAGCGGATAGTTAATAAGTTTGTGTATAATTGATAGCGGATAAACAAACTCATTGAATTTCTAGTGCTTGATAAAGTACTGATTGAACTATCTTATAAATATAAAATGACATAAAACTGATATATTTAATTAAATTTATTTTCCAATTAAATTTGTAGCGAGAAAGTTGTGATAAA
>Ga0315915_1001935_pt1 | contig 25697 bp, 9 predicted proteins | sample MpolbnodulesMG_FD_207738 | JGI IMG/M metagenome (GOLD analysis project Ga0315915, IMG submission 207738) | Medicago polymorpha root nodule microbial communities from Los Angeles, California, United States - branched nodules | ecosystem: Host-associated > Plants > Roots > Nodule | place: USA...
GTCATAGTTTACATTGGCGTAAATGGTTGCCGCGGAGAAAGTAGTTTTTATTTTTATTTCTTATGAATAAACTAATTAGTTTTTATTTTTATTTATCATTTATTGTATTTTAATTATATATATTTTGTTGCCAAAAAAACAAAAAAACGAAAAAAAAAAATTAAAAATCAGTCCCGCCAATTGGAATGGTGGGAACGACCAAAAAAAATTAAAAAAAAAACCGTCCCATCATCTCAGCCTGTCAAGACGTGACACATGTCAGTAAGGGGCTCATTCCCGCCATTTGAAAAGGCGGGAATGAGAAAAACGACAAAAAAAAAACCCCCAAAAATGAAAGTGGGTCATTTTGGTGATTAATTTTCAAAGGGGGTCAGACTTGAATTTTTTTTTGGCATTAGGGTTAGAAAAAAAAAATTTCAATTTTTAGCAAGTTATATATGTTCGAGACAAAAAGCCAAAAGTTTTTGCAATTAGTTTCATGTTTGATTGCTTTGCACATTTGAAGGAATGACCTAATTAAAAAGTAGATCTTATCCATGTGTGTGTGAAGAAAAATCCATTCACATGTGGCCTACGACCAAAATCTTCCACACAGTGGGGGGGCTGTAATGGACATTGATGTTTCAACTAATTAAATTATTATAGTATATGCTCCCATTCACTTCATATAATCATATGGGTCTCTAGCTAATGTGGAAGTTGTACTTCATAACCTATAATTTTAATATAGCTTCTTTTAGGTACAAATATGTGCTTAGGTTTATTTTAAGGTTACCAATTTTAGTTTTAGCAGTTAGTCATTATGTAACAAACAACTAACATGGGGTGCAAAGAATTGTTAACATGGCGCTTCCACGTAAAAAGAAAAAAAGAAAAAAAAACTGAATTCGAAATTTGAAGCAGCTAATTTGAGAGACCGAGACCAACTCCATATAAAAATAAAAGTAATATTTTGCTATGGACTCGAGTATTAATTTCATAATAGGTGAAAAGTTCTAACACTTTTTAGTAAGTTTTTATATTTGATTTAACTCGTCTTTATAAAACCGCGACACTTGAGTTTTTCCTCAATACATCTCCTCGTGTCCAATACTATTGAACTTTGTGTGTGTGTGTATATATGGTGGGTGGTCCGATCGATAGCTCTAAATTTTAATACTATATTAGGTTTTTATGCAAAACTGGTTTGATGTGTGTATTTAAATTAATGGTTGACTCGATTGAGTGACTTTGATATCATATTAATTTTTTATATTGGTCTATATCATGCTTACAAAACTGACTTATTAGGTTTTTATATTGGTCCATATCACCCTTACAAAACCGACTTATTAGGTGATGGATGTCACTCTTTATAAACTCATAATCTCTTATCAGAAGTCCTGTATTTTTTATGTGAAATTTGAGGTTTTACTAATACTGTTAAAAACCTAATTCATGTCAAAAAACCTTAAATAATTTCTATTGTAAATTGTACCAATTTTTTTTTGTATCAAACGGTTATAATTACTATCAATTCCTCTATTAAAGAGTTAATTAATTGTTTTGAGTTGGGATTAGTTGGCTATAGTACCAAACTCTAATAGAATGACTAACTGCCATGGTAATAATTTTAGATTTAAGAGAGGATGGACAGAGAAAAACAAGAGAATATTATGGTGGAGATAGAAGACAACAAAGCAATATAGAAGTGAAGCAAAACGACATGAAACAAGGCAAGCAACAACAATGTCGTGGTATAAATTTAGTGGTGATATAACGTTACACGACATTTTAATTAAGTACCTCACTCATCTTATAGTGGAATCAATGTACATGTGGTATGATATATTATTTGGTTACATTACATATGGTAATGATATGGTGGTGAGGCACATATTCTTGTAATAATAAGTGAATCTTAATGAGAAAATGATCATGGTTGTACGTGTAGTACATTGGTTCTACTTCTCGTATCAACAGTGTAAAAGAAAATCATAGTTGGGCGTACATGTTATGAAAAGTTTGTGCACAAGCTAGCTAGACTGTCTTCTAAAGTGCTACTATAGATGCTTTTTGGTTTTTTATACTAATTAAGCCGACATATAAATAATGAAATGAGCTTGAAATGAATCAGAAGAGGACATTATTTGTGAGCACAAGGTTGCGAATTACCTAAGTGAATTTTGCATGTGTGTTGTGAGCTCAGTAATGCATGCATTTGGAATTTTGGAGTGAATCAGATTAGTTGAAAAGTGTACAAAATGCTTCACTGCTAAAGCTTTTTTACTACTTCAATTCAAAATATATGTTAATCATTAAATTTTAAGTTATCCTAACTCATTCTTACAAAATTTAACTTGTAAAATGATGAATATCTATCCGTTATAGGCATATTTATAAGATTATATATGTTCAATGTGTAACTTCAACACCTCCCCTCATACCATGACCGTTGGGATCATAACCCAAAAAGCCATGTAGTGGATGATCTATGAATATTCGATAGACTCTTATATTATATTAAAATTTAGGATGAGTCTAACTCAAACCTTCAAAATCGGTTTGTAGAGCGAGAGAAGTCTTGCACTTATAAACACATTTTATGTGGGATAATGTATCCTCTAGTGAAGTGTAACACGAGTGATCCAATAGTAGTTGGATCAAGGAATATTGTATAAACTTTGATGTCATCTTAATATCTAGGTGGAGACTAATTTATCCTTACAAATTAAGTTTACTCTTCATATTATCCACACACCATGTCTAATAGTTTGAGCACACACCATTTTTAATAGTTTTATAAATAATTTTGTCAACTATTGCAGTTGTAAATAATTATTTATATGAAAAATATTTTTTGAGGATCTTAAAATTTATAGACAATTAGTCTTTTGCATAATGACATCAATGTGAGATGTGTATAAAGAGACCATTAGGGGTGTACAGATACCGACCCAGTCTCACAATACGTTCTGTCCTGAATGCAATGGGTCAGATTTGACTCGGTCAAAAGAAAACCAGGGACAAAAATGATGGGACGAGATAGAGACATAATTGAAACAAGGATCGAGTTCGGGTTAACCCTCGGGTTACATGTTCTATCCCAATTTAATTTGAGGATAAAAGATTTTTTTAATATTATTTTACATACTCTCTCACACGACTCTTTCACTTCCGCAACACTTACTTTCTGTTACGAACATCAACGTAGGGTTCACTTCACATGTCTCTCTCATTGCCTCCTCTGACTTAGTCTCATGTCATCGCCTCTCCAACTCAGCCTCCACACCATTGCAAACCATTGTTTCTTGAGTGACGGTTGTACCCTTTAATTTATGCACAATTTATTTTGGTTATATAGAATACAAACTATTAATTAATTTGTAACACAATCAAGGTCGTCGCAACCAATATGGAGCACTATTTGAATATTAAAAACCGACCTTTGATAAAAAAAATAGGCTTATTCAATCACTCGGTCCCTTAACTTAATTGATTGTCTCAATTTAATCCCCTAACTATAATTTGTACCAATTTGGTCCCCTATGTTTTGCTCTGTTACTAGTTTTAGTCCTTTTTGTTAGTTTCTCTGAAAAAAGACGTTAACAGAAAGGACTAAAACTAGTAACGATGTAAAACATAGGGGACCAAATTAGTACATAAGTTAACGTTTTTTTTAGAGAAACTAACATAAAGGACTAAAAGTAGTAACAGAGCAAAACATAAGGGACCAAATTGGTACAAATTATAGTTAAGGGACCATATTGAGACAATCAATTAAGTTAAGGGACCGGGTGATTGAATAAGCCTAAAAAATAATAGGAGTAATTTGAACAATTACAAATTAACAATTAGAAATTTTCAGTTGGCAATTAAAATCACAAATTAACAATAAGCATTGTTTTGATTTCATTTTGCTTTGTTGATTTTTGTTTTGTTTGTGGTGTTGATGGATGCAAGTGTGTTTGGGATGGACCTATCTTGTCTATTTACTCTCCTTTTTTACGAGATAATAAGTGTTTAGATTTCCTTTTTTGCCCCCTAAGAATGTGCAAACCGTTTAGGAGATAACTCCGAACAATATTTTTTTTGTTTTTAAAAGTTTCAGGATAAAGAGCAAATATTAGGTAAAAAGAGCAACCATCATAAGTGTTTGGTTGGGTCATACCTACCATATAACAAAATATTTGAGGCTCTCGTAAATTGGAGACTCAGCTCCATAGAGATGGTTGCGCATGTCAATGGTTGACCATGAACACAATATTGCTACTATTTTTGATTAGTTCGTACGATTGTGCTACTTATGATTACATTGTTTTTTCATATGCTACTTTTGATTATGTTGTTGTTTCCTAAGATTTAAAAAAATGGTTGATTAATTGTTTTTTTAAAAAAAAAAAATGTATGTATTGGTTACTTGTTTTAAGGAAAACCCGATCTTGTCTTTGTATTGTTTTGTCCTTGTTGGACTTGAACCCCATCGAATTTGATCGGGTTCATGGACATGTTTAAGTCTAAATGTAATGACCGGGTTCAGGTCATATACAACCCGACCTAATGTGTCCTTAATATACCCATGGAGACCATATATTTGATTAAGGTGTCATGATGGTAAAAACTAAAGTAGAGACGATATATTTGATTAAGGCGTCATGATGGTAAAAACTAAAATACGACTGTTGACACATTATAATTTTAAGGAAAATGTTAGCAAATGTCTGCCTCAAGATACTTGTTAGTTAAGGATTTAAATGCAGGAAAATTATTTGAAAACTTGTGTAGTTGACCTCTTAAAAATGTAAAAGGTCTTGTTAACGAGTGTCTCCGGTGCACTCTTTAAACATTCCTAATAAATAAATTATTCTTTAAAAAAATTAACGACTTCAATTTTCAATGCAATAAATGCACAAGCTTTCATAAAATTTTACTACTTTCGGTGCTTAAAAAGTACCTCTGAAACATTCGTTAACATTTCCCAAATGTAAAATATGCTCTTCTTAGTACAATTTTTTTAAACATATTTTTATTTGCTTTTGTACAAGTTTGTATTTATCAATCACATTAATTTAAAACTATTTGACATATACTCAATATTTCCAATGCAACACAACCTCCCCTGTGAGGGGGATGCTCGAAGCAACAGTAACCAGTTCAAACAAACGGTAACAGTCACCATCATGACTCTTGTGAATCTCTCCTCGGCGGTTACACTTTCTACGAATTCATAACCGCTGAACACACGTGTGTCTTACAACGTCTCTGCAAACACTCACCTCTATATAAAGGGAACTCATTGCGGTCTCCGAGGTAGAATCTAATCTCTCTCTAAACCTTTATTCTGATCTCTTATTGACTTGAGCATTAGAGTGTCTACATGTACACACTTCACAACCGTTCCAGTTATCAACTAACGCATTCACCACTATTAACCATCGTACAAAAACTGCATCGATAGTCACGTGGTGATTAGGTACAATCAAAATCACATAAATTTAAAACTAGTTTGACATATACTCAGTATTCTGAATATCAAGTTATCTAATTTTATAGTGATTAAATTCCGTCGAGGCATATGTAAAATATATAAGGTGTGTTCTCCCTTTTTAACTAGATTTATTTTTCATATATATATAAGTAAAAAATCAAACCCTAACTCATATTTACGAGACTCAGATCTGGTACAACTTCAATTCGTTGTTGGTGTTAAAAATCACACTATTAATCGAAATCACGATAAATCACATATCACTGTAATTTTACAAAAACTGCCATATTTATCTTATAATTTTTTTTATCTTAATCATTTTACACACTGTTAATATGCGTTTTGAACACAGTCTCCCTACCCTACCTAGCTTGAAGGAGTGAATGCGTGGGGAAATAGGATGAAGGTACTGTACATGTGTGTATGATTCGATAGTCGTACAATGAAATGAGCAGAGCAATATAAAAAGTGGTGTAGCACTAAAAAAATAGAACTGTACATGCACTGTGAAGTAGTAAGTGCCTAGTCCCATCACAAAATCTTTTCTCAATTGGGTCCCATATTTTTTTCTTCCATTTTTTACTCCTTTCTCCATCCACACTCAACCACTCATTTTCAACCTTACGATTATCATCACCATGCAAATTGCAATAATGCGTTAACGGTTGGGCTGGGTTGGGTTGGCCCTTAATTTAACTCCTCATAGATAGAAAGCTTCTTCAACGTTCAACACAATGTGATATTTTAACTATTTAATGGAGGAGTTAAATTATTTTGATGTGGACTTGTCCCAGTAATGGTCGCATGAATTACGTGGTCGGTGACAGTACCAAATCTATCTCTATTTCTCTTTGCTATTATTCCTCTCTATTTTATTAAACTTTTATATGATGATTTTGGTGATTAGGCTACGAAAAAAATACTAACAAATACCCTTAATACATTGTTAAAAAAAAAACTTAATTTAAGATCACAAAAAAAAAAACTTAATTTAATAGAGAGTTGTTATACGGTGCGAAGCAAACATGCACAACTGGTTGCGAAGACATGGTTGCTATACGGTGCGAAGCAAACTTAATTTAAAAAGATAAATGTTACGAGACAGAAATGACGAATCTATAACAACTGTTAGATTGATTTTCGATTTTGGTCATTTTTTAGGTTTTCTTGTTTTGAAAATAGAATAGAACTGCACCCTTGTCTTCACAACTAGTCGTGATTGTTTGCTTAGCAACTCTATTTAGTAAAATTATCTTAAATCGTGATTTTTTGCTTTGCACCGTATAGCAACTCTACTTAGTAAAATTGTCTTAAATCTTGTGTGTAAATAATATTCTTTTTAATAAACTGTTGAACTTATGTAAAAACTAATAAAAATACCATTAAGACATTGCTAAGTACCCTTATGGTTCATAAATTATTGGATTTTTGTTGAAGGATAGTAAATACTTGAAGTTAAATGATTTCTTTTTTAGCATTGAAGTTAAATGTTAATGAACTTCATTTAAAGAGAATAATTACAGTAGTATATAATAATTCCCCGATCACTATTTTATATAAATATTTTGTTTTAAGATTCATTAAATAATTTATGTTTCAGATTTATAATATAGTCTCAATACATCAGTTATTTAATAAATTTTTAAAAAATATTTACTTATTATAATGATTAGAGAAAATATAATACAATATCGAAAAATAAAGACAAAACATTGACGAACACATCATCCACCCAACTCTCTCTCTCTTCCTCCTAGGTGTTTACAAATTTAGGGTGAAAAGATGATGTCTAATCCAAGATAAAGAAGACCTTCAAACTTGAACAACATTTACAATACAAAGATTTTTATATTTACTTCCTTCAAAATCAATAACAAAGCTAAAAATCAGGATGCTCAAATTAAAAAAAAGAAAAGAGACTAAAGCAAAAACATTTAATATTTAATGAGAAATTATCAACGAGGCAAATGACAAAGTACTGCATAGACAAAGTGCAATGACAGTAAAAAAGAGAAATTAATGATAAGAGAAAAACTCAGTAGAAGGAACCGTGAATCTTGGAGCATCTCCAATCGAGAGTCTTTTATTTGACAAAAAACTTAATCTATTAATGACTTTTATTGGAGGAAGAAAAAAGTAAATGCATATTAGTTATCGACAATTATACGAAAACTCTTTTTCTCTTCTCAACAACTAACAAGTCCTACAAATAAAATAAGATATAAAGTATATAGAAGTTGGTCCTATCATCTCAAATTCATGTGATTCTTTCATTTTTTAATTTCTTTTTATTTTTTTTTTCTAAATGCATGTGTTAAAGTACACATTTAATGGACCTATTTAAGAACTTTTTTTTTGTTTAATATCATCAGAGTCATTGAGTCTTTACTAGTACTTTTATTTAAAATTATACTACCTCTGTCCCTATATATATGACCATTTTGCAAAAATCACGGAAATTAAGAAAATGAATATTTATATTAAAGTTGTTTGTAATTACTATTGTTTTTACAATTTTATACTTAAGAGAGAGAATTAATTTATGTTTTCCATATGCTATTTATTGTTGATTAAAAAAAAATGTATAATAAATAGGGGCATGTATGCAAAGAAATAATTAATGTAGTTGAAAATAGCAAATAGATCTTATAATTAGGGACAAAGGTAGTAAATAAATAACATGTACATATGAGACACATTTAAACACCCTTGTTAATTTATTACCATTGTGGATGTTCTTAAGCAAATGCAAGTTTCCCTCCTTGGTTGTCCGAAAATAAAATGGTGTTCGTCTACGGTACAAAAAACATTCAAGCTCAAAAAGTATTTTCAATACAAAGGTATTTACCACTGAATCTATCCTTATACCAATAAAGCCAATAACAAGGCTCGAACCCAGAACTTCTCGGCATGTGTTTGGCAAGCGTGTACTAGACGCAAACGTGAGTTTTGTAAGACGCCCCAAGACGTGAGTTTGAGACTATGAAGTCGTAAACAAGATACATGTGCGGGTACGATACAACCCAAGTACGTGGATACACGAAATTTTTAAAATTTAAGTTACGATACAATTAAGATACGTTAACAAATTTTTTATACTAAAATGTATATGCATGTTAAATACTGAAAGAAAATCATCTTCATTATTATATTGGTATCAAAGTCACAATTTTAAAAAAATAATACGTGTGATCAAAATAAAAAAATGTAAAGTTTTCTTATAAAATAACTCAACACAAATACTATCTAATGTTAATTAATTGAATCTCCTCCTTTCGTTACCTTCATCCATAAGAAATATAATTTTAAGCGGTTTATCGAGAAACAATTCTACTAATGCATATCTAAAATTGAACCATGTACATTTCCATTGATTTTTCATAACATTGTCTCATTTTTTTACTCTTCATCTTTTTTAGGATACGTATCGCTGAAGTATTTTATAAGTTTCCTTATGTATATGTGGAGTAACATATAAATATCAGTTTAAATATTTTTTTTAAATTAAAATAATTAATTTCAATTAGGGGTGTTCAAAACCGAACCAATTCAAACCGAAACCGCAAAAAACTGCATTTGGTTCGAATGTATTCAGGTCATTTTTTACTCAACCGCATGGTTTGGTTTGATTTGCGGTTTTGATTTTACCAACCGAACCAAACCAAACCGCAATATAAGAAAAACACTAATTAAATATATATCATCTAGACCATTACTCATAGAAATTCAACGGAAACTTTAATAAAATGACATATTTTTTCTCTTGTGAAGTTTCTTCTTTGATTTTTCTATCAAAAATGTATTTATGTGCTACTTGAACTCTTAGAGAATGATTAAAATTTTAGTCTTTTGTATTTCTTACAAAATAGGATTACTTTTTGTCCACGTTTTAATTTGGTCTACCTAGTTGGAAACATTGTTGGATGGAAATATAATAGTAATGTTGGATGAAATTTAAAACATTATTGAAAATACGTTGTGTTTTAGATTTTTAATTTGATTTTAACGTTGAAAACAAAAAAAATATTGTCTAAGAAAACCACACCAACTAATCCAATCCAAACCGCATTGATTTTGTTTGGTTTGGTTCGGATTTGATTTTAAAAATCAACCGAACCAAACCAAACCGCATACTTATTTATCTTGCAGTTCAGATGACTTTTAGTCTTAAAACCGAACCAACCACACTGCAAACACCCCTAATTTCAATACTTCATAAAGTACATATCTGCAGGTATCCGTGAAGTATCGATATTCAATATTATCTGATACAAGTACGTATCTGATTTGGAGTATTCATGCTTCGTAAGATTAAGAAGATAGACACAATCTTTTTACCACTAAATTAAATTAAATATTTGAATTTTTTAACTTTTTTTTTGGGTCTAAATCAACAAAATATTTTTAAAAAAAGACTAAAACAAAAACATTTAATATTTGCAGAGATTATGTGGAAAGAAAGAAAAACCATAAATGAGGCAATTGACAATGTACTGCCTAGACAGTCTATATAACAGTGACAGTAAAAGAAAGAGAATTTAATGATAAGAGAAAAACATGGTAGAAGGAACAGTGAATCTTAGGCAGATGTAAATTTCCCTCCTTGGTTGTCCGAAAATGAAATGGTGTCTCTTTCTCTCTCTTAAAATAATGACGGTTGTGTTCTGATTGATTGAATGAAACTGAGAGAGAAGAGAGAGAAAAAAAAGACAGAGGAGAGAGAAAGAATCAGAAGTTAAGGTAAAGCAACAGTGTTCCAAGTTACTACTGTACTTCAATTACTACTACTTGTAGCAGTAGCTCAATCACAAGAAACCATTGTTTCTCATTTTTCTATAACTAGTAACTTCACCCACCACTCTTGTTCTTTTTGATGTTCCATTTTTCCTTAAACATACTCTCTTCTTGTGAGATCCGTTCACTTTTCTTTTCTTAAGATCTATTTGCTTATCAAGTTTTCATCTTTTTCATTTTTCAGCTTCTGGGTCTTGTTTGGTTTTTCTTCTTCTTCTTCTGATTATTGTGTGCAATGAAGCGTGTAGTTGAAGAATGGAACATGGGGTGTTGGGGGTTAAGGAGAAGAATCAATGAGGAATAAAGTGATTGTTTTTTGTTGTGAAACTGGTTTTGGTTGAGGATTCAAGAGTAGGGAATATTAAGATTTTAACGAGTTTTTTGGTTGGTGAAAGGGGGGTGTAGAGTGTAACAAAGAATGATATTATGTAGTAGAAAGAAGAAAGAGAATAATAGGGAGTGTCATTTTCTGATTATTTTGTTGCTTAATTTGTCTACATAGAGAGTGTTTTTGATTGTGGGCTCAATATTTGAGTTTACAAATTTCTTATAACTTTTTGTTCCAATGAGACTCTCTTCAGCTGGTTTTAGTCCTCCACCCCAAGAAGGTATGTGTATGTTCACACTTAACAATTTCTTGCAGATTCTTCTTCCTTTTTCTTTTCATCTATCTTTCCTTGTTCACAATTTTTCTTGAATTTGTTATTGCTACATTTTTTGGGTGTGATAATCCCGAGTTCGGTCGAGAGGTAAATAAAAAAATTGGCTCAGGATTGTTCCAGCTAGGATTGGATTTGAACTTGTTCTCTCTAATTTTATTGCTACTTTAATCTTTGGGGAATTAAGTTCTCATTTTGCATTTTTTTTTGTTAATTATCTAACCATTGAAGTTTTTGTTATCAAACATGAAGGGTGTATAAATATATTTTTTAATTAATTTTTTTTGGAGTGGAGGATGTGAAAATTCATCTTTTGGGCTTTGTTTTTGCCATAGCTAAGGAATTAGAAAAGTAATTTTGTTTCATTTGTCAAATAAGCACCTTTAAGATCTTGGATTTACCAAGAGTATCCCCATAATCAATTTGTCCTTTGTGACAAGTTATGAGGTTTTTATATTACATGACATTGGGATGGATTTTGCAGGGGAAAAGAGAGTTCTAGATTCAGAACTTTGGCATGCATGTGCTGGCCCTCTTGTCTCTTTGCCAGCAGTTGGAAGTAGAGTTGTGTACTTTCCACAAGGTCACAGTGAACAAGTGAGTAGTAAAATAACATGATGTTAGATTATTATTGTATTTGTAGTGCTCCCTTTCAAAAATCATGGTGGACATGTGTGTTACACTCTTTTACTAATGGTAAGACAGTAAGAATAAAGTAATACTAGGAATCTCTTGTTTCTGGTCAGGAGTATCCTATGCAGTCTCTTAATTCACCTTTTCTGTTTTTACTTTGGTTTTAAATTTCGGGTGCGTCAAAATCTTTAATAATGCGGAGAATTGCGTTCAAATGCGGCTGATATGACCCAAATTGTGGTTGAAGAGGCATAAAAAGTTTGATGTTGCAGCCCAAATCGCGGCCGCAGACCATTATTTATAAAGCATCTCTCTCTTCATATCATTTCCGCTTGTGTGATGCTGACGCATATATCCTAACTTGGTGCTTTTCTGCGCAGGTGGCTGTGTCAACCAACAAGGAAGTCGATGCACATATCCCAAACTATCCAAGCTTACCTCCTCAGCTTATTTGTCAACTTCATAATTTGACTATGCATGTATGACTTGTTTACTTTTTTTCTTCTTCTTATGAATGAGGGTTTCGTTTTGATTCACTTCCCCCCATTTTTGTGTCTGGCACCGTGTTTTCATTATCCAATTGCTTGTTTTTGGATCCAGGCTGATGTGGAGACCGATGAGGTGTATGCGCAGATGACCTTGCAACCTCTGAATGCTGTATGACACACTGCCTTAAATGATAACTGGTTTTGCAATTTAGATAGGTATATGCATTTTCAAGCATTTAATCATGTATGCGTTTGCAGCAAGAGCAAAAAGAGGCTTACCTTCCAGCAGAGTTGGGAACTCCAAGTAAACAGCCGACAAACTACTTTTGCAAGACCTTGACTGCTAGTGACACAAGCACTCACGGGGGATTCTCTGTGCCTCGCCGGGCGGCTGAAAAAGTGTTTCCTCCTTTGGTAAATATTTGTCGAAAAGTCATGCTACCAAACTTAAATTTATCTACCAAATATATCAGTTTCTCAAGTCTTCGTAATCGTTACCTGCAGGATTTCTCCCAACAGCCTCCTGCTCAAGAGTTAATAGCAAGGGATTTGCATGGTAACGAATGGAAATTCAGACATATCTTCCGAGGTCAGTTACAAAGCTGAATTTAACTTTAGTTGCAAATGTCGGAATTTTTCATTCAGTTTGAGAAGTACATGTTTCTTGTTGAGGGCTGAAAAAAATGTCTTTTCTTTTTTATAATCTTTGAAGTTCTTCTCTCTTGCAGGCCAGCCCAAAAGGCATCTACTTACAACTGGATGGAGTGTTTTTGTGAGTGCTAAAAGACTTGTTGCTGGTGATTCTGTGCTGTTTATCTGGCAAGTGATTTTATTGTGTCCTGCTTATCGAAGTGGACACTTTTTCTGCTCTCGACCTCGTTAATTTGTTCTATTCCTTTACCTTGGATCTGTCATGCTTTCAATACTAAATCATTCTTACTGACAAGTGCTTCAGGCTTTGAGAAGTGCGGTTTATTCATATTTTTTTGCATCTGCTTACTTTATTATGATGCTGCACGAGAATTGTTGATTTTTTGGTATGTATGTGATTATGTGATATCTTTTCAATGTGTAACTCAAGTGCATCTTCTTCAATAGGAATGAAAAGAACCAATTGCTTCTTGGCATCCGCCGTGCTAGCCGACCACAAACTGTGATGCCCTCCTCAGTATTGTCAAGTGATAGTATGCATTTGGGACTTCTTGCTGCAGCAGCTCATGCGGCTGCAACCAATAGCCGTTTCACTATTTTCTATAACCCACGGTATGCAATAATAACTGGTACACATTTGCCGAACTTTTAAGTCATGATATATTTCTTTTGATTGACATTATTTTATTCTTTTATATTCAGTGCGTGTCCATCCGAATTTGTCATACCCTTAGCGAAGTATGTTAAAGCTGTGTATCATACTCGAGTTTCAGTTGGTATGCGTTTCAGGATGCTCTTTGAAACAGAGGAGTCTAGTGTGCGACGGTAGATCTTTCAAATTTACTGTTCAAAATAATATTCTGTAAATGCTTTAGTTTTTTTTATGTTGAATTGAAAGATTGTATACAATATGAATGAATTTAGAGTTACTAAAACTGATGCATTTTTATAATATGATTATATAACACCAATATATTTTTCTTGTATAGATACATGGGCACAATAACTGGCATTTGTGACCTGGATTCTGTCCGGTGGCCGAACTCACATTGGCGCTCGGTAAAGGTTCGTAAGAAAATGCTGTTGATATTTCAATATTTAAGTCAAGTTAGACGTTGACTTTCCCCTTGCCTTTTAGATGTATAATTTATGATATGTTTTTCAAGCACAGTTTCTTTTCATTAACAAAAGATTAAAAAAATAAATTAAAATACAGCTTTGAATTGGATTGCAGGTTGGTTGGGATGAATCCACTGCCGGAGAAAGGCAACCTAGAGTGTCTTTGTGGGAAATCGAACCATTAACAACATTTCCTATGTATCCGTCACCATTCCCTCTTAGGCTTAAACGACCATGGCCTCCTGGATTACCTTCGTTCCATGGTTAGCTTCATGTCATCTTAGAATCGAAAATATTCACAATTTATTTATTTTTTCTAGCACGTAATTTAGTTTCAATTTCCTAAGCTAATTACATTTCAAAGGTTATTTCATTTATGCATCAAATTCTTTACTTGAAATGCTTGCAGGCATGAAAGATGATGATTTTGGCATGAATTCTCCTTTGATGTGGCTCCGAGACACGGATAGAGGGCTTCAATCTCTTAATTATCAAGGGATTGGGGTTAATCATTGGATGCAGCCAAGGTTTGATCCTGCCATGCTGAATATGCAAACCGATATGTATCAAGCTGTGGCTGCTGCTGCACTTCAGGACATGAGGACTGTAGTAGATCCTTCCAAACAGCTTCCTGGTTCCTTGCTTCAATTTCAGCAACCACCGAACTTCCCAAACAGGACCGCTGCTTTAATGCAGGCGCAGATGTTGCAACAGTCGCAGCCTCAACAGGCTTTCCAAAATAATAATCAGGAGAATCAAAATTTGTCGCAATCTCAGCCACAAGCTCAGATTAATCCTCAACAGCATCTACAGCATCAGCACTCATTCAATAATCAACTCAATCATCATAACCAGCAGCAACAACAAACTCCACAGCAAGTGGTGGATAATAATCAGCAGATATCTGGTTCAGTCTCTACAATGTCTCAGTTTGTTTCAGTGACTCAACCTCAATCACCACCACCCATGCAAGCTCTCTCTTCACTATGCCATCAGCAGAGTTTTTCTGATTCAAATGTGAACTCTTCAACTACTATTGTTTCTCCTTTGCACAGTATCATGGGTTCATCGTTTCCGCATGATGAATCATCCCACCTTATGAGTCTTCCAAGAACAAGCTCTTGGGTTCCTGTTCAAAATTCAACTGGTTGGCCATCCAAGCGCATTGCGGTGGATCCGCTCCTCTCTTCAGGAGCATCTCAATGTATTCTGCCTCAGGTGAATCAGTTAGGGCAGGCACAGAATTCAATGTCTCAAAATGCTATTACTTTGCCACCGTTTCCTGGTAGGGAGTGCTCAATAGACCAAGAAGCGAGCAATGATCCGCAAAGTAATCTTTTATTCGGTGTCAATATAGATCCCTCATCTCTTCTAATGCATAATGGGATGTCGAACTTTAAGGGGATCAGTGGCAACAACAATGATTCCTCAACCATGTCCTACCATCAATCTTCTAATTACATGAACACCACAGGCGCTGATTCTTCGTTGAATCATGGAGTAATGCGTAGTATTGGTGAATCTGGTTTCTTGCATACCCCGGAAAATGGGGAGCAAGGAAACAACCCACTGAACAAGACCTTTGTGAAGGTGAATTTTCCTCGTGGAATTATTATCATCTCTCAAATCAGAACTTGATCATCATTCACCACTTCTTACATTTTATTTGGTACGTTTCTTGTTGCAGGTTTATAAATCAGGGTCCTTCGGAAGATCGTTGGATATCACTAAATTCAGCAGCTACAATGAGCTGCGTAGTGAGCTCGCCCGAATGTTCGGACTGGAAGGCGAGTTGGAGGATCCTGTGAGATCAGGCTGGCAGCTTGTATTCGTTGACCGAGAGAATGATGTTCTTCTCCTCGGTGATGGCCCTTGGCCGTAAGTATCCCATATTCTACTTTCTTCCTTTTTCTTTTTAATGCTATATTGAAAACTAGATTATTGTGCACCTCTTTTCTGTACACTTACAGCGCTTACATGTGATCTCTCTTATGACAGGGAATTCGTGAATAGTGTATGGTGTATCAAGATACTTTCGCCCGAGGAAGTGCAGCAAATGGGCAACACTGGCCTCGGGCTTTTGAACTCGGTTCCAATTCAAAGGCTCTCAAATAGCATTTGTGATGACTATGTGAGCCGTCAAGATTCAAGAAATCTAAGCAGTGGGATAACAACTGTGGGATCTCTAGACTACTAAAAGATGTGACTGCTATAGTCTCCATTTTTTATGGGAAGTGTTATCTAAATGTAGTTTATCTTATATAATATAGCCTTTTATTTTTGTTTACATGTTTTTCATTCTAGGACTATTCATAAACCAATACTGTAACTATATGGTATCTTGTCATTGTGCTAGCTACAATTATATACAATACTTAATCCGTTAGGAAATCAATGTGTGAAGTTAAGATATTTAGATCTCTCTAGAATTCAACTCATACCAAACTTCATTACTTTTAGTCTTGTTTTTGGCTCAAAATCATTGGGATGCATGAATTTACTAATGGAGTACATTGAACAACTTTGACCTTTGATGTGTCATGATTGAATTGATTGTTTGGCAAAATCTGTATCATGTGCATGAAAATAAATGGCCAGTTGATATTTCAGATGATGTTGGACTTATGGACCTTATAGTGATGGAAACCATTTGGTGAAAAAGAGATGTGACTGTTTGAACATGAAGAGGACACCAAATGCATGTGATGTGTCTCATTCTCCCTAGTCCCTTCTCTTTAATGTGAAAGTGGCCCTCTTTTGTCGTTTGTTGGTTTTGGCCATGCCACCTTTTTTCACCTTTGATGCATGCTTTTGCTACATGAATGGTAAAGTGAAAGCTGTACATTTGTCCATTTCCGTCTTGTTTGGTCATACTTGCTTCATGCCCTCGTGTCCAAAGTATTTGGAATTTGTAAAACATCAAAGTGCATTGACTCATTTGTCTAAGTTGACGTGGAAAGGAAAACCTCATTAGTAAGCAGATAAGAAAACTCAATATTATGCTTAAGCCACAAGGCACTTAATATAACAGTCTTTTGGTTTGAAATCTTTTCATGAACTTAAGTCATAACCATTTGTGGTTTTTTGAGAGTTGAGCTACGGAAAGAGTTACTTATGGACTGAATTTGGTAGTCCACTGAATACTTAAGTCACGAGGCTCTACTACCTAATGAACTTGTCTTTTGCGTTAGTATAGTATGTCTTTTGCGTTAGTATAGTATATCCTTATTGGCTTAAGTCATAACCTCAAAGATGTAGGCGGCAAGGTTATAAGTTAGTGTGAAGTGAACTAATTATGTTTGAATCTTTTGGGGAGGCATACCATTATCTGTCAGATGAAATTATACATAGTCTATGATAGGAGAATTTGAATGATTGGGGAAGGAACATCACTCATCTAAATTATTCTTATCATTAGGGTAATACGGATCCTTCCAGTTCATTTAATGATATATGTTTCTATTCTTAGCATTTTCCACTAAAATTTGTATTATACACATTTAAAGAATCTAAGGAAGAGGGTGGTAGAAAGAGTGTAATTGAGGTCACTTCTTTAATTGTGACACTAGCTAGCATTCCAAGTGGGAATGTGTGATTAAAGAAGTTGGAGTTGAGTATAGGTTTGTGCAATTTACTTTGATGCATGTTATGTGGGGCTGCCTTATTTGTTGGAGGCTTTTTTCAAGGTATGGAATGGTGACAAGGTAGGGCACTATCTATCTATCTACAATAACAATAGTACCAACGCAAAGAAAAGGTTGGCAAGCCAACGACCACAACCCCACTTTATACATATTTTTTTTAGGTGTGGAGTTACTCTTCTCTTGATTCTTCTACTTGCTTTCTATCACTTTTATTTCTTGGGACTGACTCTCTACTCTCTGGTTTTGCTCTGTCACCCACAATATGACCAAAAAGGTTGTGATTGTGATAAACTTATTTAGCACGTGTGTTTGGATCTAATGGCCTCTTGTTTGTGGATGTTGTTGTATTTGTATCTACATTCGTTTTGTCATATAGTAAAGTTTATACATGCGCCTCTTTAATATCTTAAGTTGTTTTTGGATGTAAATAAGCATTGGACGAGGGGTTTATCCCATGTAGATAAATATTTAGTGTAAATGGCCTTTTTGATGGTTGAAATTTCAAAAGTTGGTTAAATAAGTCTCTCAAATTAGATGAGCAAATTGTTTTTTAATAAGCTAAAACTAGTTTGAGACCGTGCCTTGCACAGAAATTTATTTTGCTGTTTTTTTTTTTATAAAATTTTTGTTGGTAAAGTTTGTTACAAATTTTTCTTGTCGATAAAGCTTTACACAAAATTACAGAAGGTTTTCAACCCAAAATTTTCAATGTGATATACGTGGGTTTTTATAACTAAACTATGGGTTAGTCTATTGCAAAAGAATATATTCAACAACAATAAAAAAAATCTTATTTTAATTACCTAAATCAATTAAAAAAAATGATGGACCTCGAGCGTCTATGGATAACAAACATGAGTTTCCTAGTTGGGTTAGCAAGAAAGATAGGTAGGCTTAGTCCAAATGAAGGAGCTCCATTCGACTTCGGATATTCTTCTATGTAAAGATAAGATTTTCCAATGCAATTTTAAGGGAAAAAACTTCAGTGACAAACCCTAGAAACATCATCTTTTACCGTTTTGAAAATTAAAATTGAGAATCTACCCATAAAAATCACTATAATCAATCAGATTCATAGAAAATGGGTTTCCAACATCCGTTTTGTGCATAATATAGACACCCATTTAAGAAAATGTACATATAATAACAACTTTTAAATAAACATGAAAAGAAATTTACACTAAAAGCAATTTAGTTATATTCAAGAAACCAATCCTATGGTAAATGAAGATGTGGGTTGAAGGAGTAAATACAATATGATAGTTTTGGGGATTTATGCTATTTTATCCTGATATATGATTATATAAACCTACCTTTTTTGATGAGCTAAATTGACCAACACTTATCCAAGAGCGTTTTGATGAGATGATGCAGGTTTCTTGTGACTTAACTAAGGTCTTGTGTTTGAATTCAATCTTGGGTATGCAACAGCGTTAAAACTTTTTGGAAGAGTTTGCTGTACATTTGAATTCCACAAGACTCAAGAGATTAATTTCCACAATTGCACTCGGAGGATACCTGATTTACGCCTAAAAAAATTGATCAACCCTTTCAATTTCAAGGTCAAAAATATCTATTTTCTGAAACATTTATTTCTAGTAGTTATGGATGAATGAGTTGGTCACAAAACCATGATAAATTTGGATACACAATTCCTTTAATGGCTTAAATGACAATAATTTGATAAATCGAGGATTGGTATTTGCAAATGCCATAGGAAATAGGCCAAAGATATCAACAAATTTTTTTTCCCGCCCCTATCAAAAAAAAAAAAAAAAATTGATATGTCGGTCCCTAGTTCAATATTATTGATAGAAATGCCTCTGTTTTTCATTTTAGTTGGCGAACATAACCATTTATTCAACATTCTCTGCAAGTTTGCAAGTTTTTTCTAAACATTTTGTGTTTTGCAACAATGGCATGCTCGCCATTTCATATGAAGAACAGGAAACAAAACTAAAAAAAAATCATGCTCGCATTTCATTTGCAAAACCCATATAATGTTCAAAAAAAGCCTGCAAACTTGTCAAGAATGTTAAATAAATAGTTATGTTCGCCAGCTCAAATGAAGAACAAGGGCAGTTCTATCAATAATATTGAACTAAGGGCAGATATATCAACTTTTTTGTGATAAAGGCAGAAAAAAATTCTCTATAAAAATATGTTACTTCAAGAATGTTTAGTAATTTTCCTTGTTCATGTAACATGATTGATTTTTTTTTTAGAGAAGTAACATGATTGATTGATGTAATTTACTATATCATAATTTGATATTGGCAATGGTATAGACTAAAGTGGGTAGAAATAAAATTATCTTTTAAGGTGATGTGGCAACAATCACCTTATTGATTGATATTTTTCAGTGAAAAATGTGATGTCTTTTAATTTGTGTGGATGGTAAGCCTATAATATTAAGATTCAGTAAATAGATAATTACTTCCCGAAATTGTAAGTTTTGTCAATTACCCTCCTAACATTTACAAAACATCAATTACTCCATGAAATTGCACACCGTTAATCAAGTTACCCCCTCCGTTAAATTCTTCTGTTAGTGAATATGACATTTTGCAAATACCCTCTGAAGTTTTACACTTATTATGTGCAAATTGCCCCCGAACTTGAAAATTTATATATTTTTGTCTTAAATTGTTGTCTACAGTTGGGCAAGATGCAAATAATCATAGTTATGTGATTGTTTATGCAATTGTTGATGTTGAAAACAAAGATAACTGGAAAAGTATCAAACGGCACTTAACTACCGTTTTTGGTGAACGAGTCGAGAGTTGAGTGTTGCTCAACCAACGGTAGTTGCATTTTTTGAGCAATAAGAGGGTGCCTAAAGAGCAACTCTCTTTTTTGTATGGGTTTGGGTCAAATAGAAAAGGCCCATAATGATATGGTTTTTTTTAGGTGAAATGAAAGAACTACGAAAACGTTTAGGATTAGGGTTTATCAGCGGCAGCAACATTTCACACTTCGTTCGAACTCACTGCCTCTTGCAACAATGGTGATTTTTCTCATTTCCTCTTTTTTCTAATATCTAAATTGCTTTTGTATTTCTTCTTCAGTTATCGGATATTACATTCTATTTATACGTTTCTTCTTTGTTAATTGGATTCAGTTATTCTTCTGCAACACAACACAACACAAATTAATCCAGACCCATTTTATTATTTTTATTAATTTTCATTACAAGTATGTTAATCCTGCTAGAAAGTCTATATCTTGGGTGATTTTATATTGAATTATTTGATGCTAAGAAGCTGGGTCAAGTTAGGTTTTACAAATAAGCTAGTCAAAGTGTAGCACTTGATTAATTGATTTGTTAAGAGGGTCATAATTTAATCATGTTAAAGAGATAAATACTCATGTTAGATTTAGGTCCCGTTTGGATTGGCTTATTTTTGAACTCATGAAAAATAGCTTATGCAAATAAATAAACTTTTATGTTAATTCATAAGTTCTCACTAATAAAAACTGTATCTTCATAAGCTGTTTTTTCATAAACTACTTTGACAAGCTTATGAATAGTACATAAATGCATGTTTAATTGTATAAGTTGTTTTGCTTTAGCTCAAAAATATGCCAATCCAAATAGGTCCTTAGAATTTTAGGAATTAATTGGTTATACTTTTGTTTATGAATCTAAACTGTAATGAGATCAGTGTTTTCAATTATAACATAGATACTATTTGATTCGTTATATTTTATGGATTTGCATTTGTGTAACCATTATTTTTATCATGTCAAGGGTTTGTTTAGATTTGACTTATTTGAGCTCATGAAAAGTCCATCAACTGTTTTCAGCTTATTTTCATTAGCTGTCCAGAATGGCTAATGAAAACTTATAGTTTAATATAAAATCATTTTGACTTTATATTATCTTTTGTTATAGAAATAACTTATGCATAAGCACTTGTATAATAAATGCTTATGCTATAAGCATTAAATTAAGCTTTTTATCCAAATTTCTGTTTGTTATTGTTGAAGCATGTTTGCTGATGTATTACTATGTCTATTTGTGCTGATTGTTCTGACAATGTGTATGTTGTTGTACACAGCCTAAGCAAATCAACGAGATTAAGGATTTCCTTCTCACTGCCAGAAGGAAGGATGCGAGGTCAGTGAGAATCAAGAGGAGTAAGGATGTGGTTAAGTTCAAGGTCAGGTGTTCCAAGTACCTCTACACACTTTCTGTGTTTGACGTTGAGAAAGCTGACAAATTGAAGCAATCACTTCCTCCAGGTCTGTAGTTGGATTTATATTTTGAGATTTTATATTTATTTAGCCTAGGATACCATCAGTTCAACTAGTTGAGTTGTCTATATTTATGCCCTGTTTGTACTTTGTATCAACAGTTTAATTTGTACGTAATTTACAGCTTAAGCACTTATCATCATATGCACTTATGTATAAGCTATTTCTATAATAGAAGATAGAATAGTTAAATTGTTTGCGTTGAAGCTATAATTTGTTATCTTGGAGAACTTATAAAAACAAGCTGAAAACAGTTTATGAACATGTCATAATTCATAAGTTTTTCAAAACAGTCTCACAAGTGTTTATGCCAAGATAAGTTCAAATAAAATGGTAAGATATCAATAACACTTTGCAGTTACCAAATGTTGTAACGTGACAAAGTTAACATTAGCGCTGGCGCTATATGTTTCTTCTATGTGTCTTCCTTTTGGAAAATTCAAATGTATTAAGAAGTTTGGTCAAAAGGATTTCCTTCTTATATGCCCCTCTTTGTCATATCAATTTGTGTTATATGTAATCTTGTTGTTTTGTGTGTCACACGACTTACAATGCTTTTGATGTTTTCAGGTTTGAGTGTTCAAGACCTGTAGTGGTATTGGATGAGAAATCAAGGAGAGGCTTTGTTTCATTCTTGTGATATTTGTTTCTATGTAGTTGAATATTGAATTTTTGTGAGTTGGTTTTGTAACTTGAGATTGTAGCCAGGAAATGGTCTTTGTAATGTACGAAAGATTTTTATGTCTGGAATATTTCAGTGCTATGGGATTATTAATAGACGTGAAATTATCTTGTTTTTTATTTTTACTGTGTTTCTGAGATAAGGTTTGGAATTTGAATGATGAACAAGTGGTAGAATTGAACAATAGCTACTAATAATTGACGAGTTTTGTAAATCAATATTTACAAGGGCATTTAGCTAGTACTTTTTTAACTACAAGATCATTGTTTTATTTCTTGTTCCAAATTCTAAATAGCAGATTTTCAACAACTAATTTATTTAAATTGGCACATATTAGGGGAGGAGAAAAATATACATATTTGGCTACAGCTTTGAGTAATCGAATCTAGAGACTTTGTAAGTGGTTGGTCCTCATATCAACTCTTCAAATCTTTTGCATAAGTTAAGTTTGAGACTACGATGCTAGTGGGGAGTTCAATTGAAGTTAGAGGAAAGCCTTGAATGAAATGGTCTGACATAGGAATTGTTAGCATTTGGAGAATAAAACCTGAGAAAATACTTATATAACTAACTATTACCGGGAGAGATCAAATCTGTAATATGAATTTCAATCATCATCATGAAAGATTAGTCTATGTAATACATATAGGAATACCTTAATAAAAGAAAATTCATTTGGTGTAAGCTAAGATATTTACTTAAATCTTCTCTTCAGGTGCTCGTTGTTTAAGTCATGTTGGTGCTCGTTGCAACTGAGTCGAGTTTTTGCACGGAAAAGATACATGCATGAATTAAGATATCCAAAGAATTCAATTAAAAAAATTTGGTTTCATTTTATTGCATTATCTCTATTAAATTATAAAATTGAAGTACTTATAAAAAAATTCAGAAGGTTATGCAGTAACGTGTAAAATATTATATAAATTTGTCTCGAAAAAAAATTAGAATTTTAAACGTGAATTAAATTAATTCACATTTTGCTAAAACATTCCAACATATTTAACCTATAAAATAAGATGAAGTATTACTACACAAATTGAACTGTTTGTCATTTTCAAAGAATTAAATTAGTTCTTTTCAAATTTACCAAAAAAAGTACTATAAATAACCGTCGTAATAATATATTTACGTGTAGTATTACGAATATTGCACAAAGAAGGATACTGTATTTTGTAGCAGAAATTCTAACTTACGGCACTCCTACAAGCTAAAATTTTGAACTATTATTGCAGGGCTCTCTTTTCGAGAACCCTTCCAAAAATAAGCGTATACCGCTTAAAGTGACACACACACGGTATTCTTTAGTAAAAGGCGAAAGAATAGTTCGCTTTGTGCTTATCACACGGTTCCATGATTTCATTTCAATGTATCTCTTTAATTTTATAGCACAAGCACCTACGTTACCTGCTATACTAGCCGATGTGGGACTCGCTCACATAACACAACGCAAGTCTTGACACTTTTCTTTTTCACCTTTGTTTTGTACCTCCACAATCAAAACATGCTCTCTCTCTCATTCACTAATCCACTCTTTATGACTAATATTTATTCATTCTTTCATTCATTTCTAATCATAAATTTTATCTTGACAAAGTAATTAACTATATTTACAAGTGAAAAATAACTTAGCAGAAGAGGACATAGTTCAAAACTTGAAATCTTTAACAGTAGTTTCAATTCTGCACTATCTGTCTTTCTATGCTCCCGTTCCCATTTTCTAACATCTGATGGTGAGAAATATAGTTAACATCAACAACATTGTCACCACTAACATAGACTACTTTGAAAATATCATACTTCATATCAATCGCAAATTTTTCAAGATAAGGCATCATCCATTTCCTATGGTCAGAATTAAGTATCCATGAGTAACAAAAATGAAGAGATTTCCACACATGAATGCACACAACTATTGGTCTGCTTTGTCCTTTTAAGCAAAGACCTGAACTCATGCCTTCCATTTTCGCAAAGCGTGACCTGAAAAGAGCTAACACGGCGTAGGAGAGGTCATTAAGGTCATCTCTACTAGTCGTTCCTGCTGAGTTGATAGATAATATGTCTCCAGTTGAGAATTTTGCAGTTGATGAGCCATCTCTTGATTCTCCAGCATATGCTTCAAGGAAACTATGTTCAATTAATTTAGCCATGGTTGATATCTTGGTTAACATTGATTTCTGTAAATTACACAAAAAGTTGTTATATTAGAATAAATTAAAATGAAGGGAAATAATTGATTTGGTATGCTTAATCAATCTGTAAGATAACCCAAATCAGTAAAAAAGGTGCATAAAAAACATCTGAAAGGAAAATAAATTTATCTTACAAGAGTTGAAGTTAGAAGCTCTTTTTCCTTAGTGGATTGCTTCTGCCATGCTCCATACCATATGATCTGATCACATGAAACAAATATTCAGCTCAATGAATAATTAGACTAATGAAATGAAAGTGAACAAGGTCAACAATGCGTGTTTGTTCCTAAGGTGACAAAAAATGATTTTAGTTAAAAGTGAGTTGAACAATAAATAAGTTTCTGTGTAAAGCTCACGTTTCGAGGCAAAAGCTACAATTTTTAACTTCAAGTTAGGATAATTTCTAATCAAGAAACTCCAAACATACCAAAATCATTTTTTAGTCTTCAGAATCACTTTTGACTCTCCCAAAATTGAATCCAAACATGAACTATCATGGAGCAATGGCATCTGAAGTTGTCATTTGCTGAAGGATAAAACTTGCCAGCAAACTAAACTTTTGATGAACATGAGTTTGTGAGTCCAAATAAAGATGATATTATATGATCAATTTGGTGTACAATCTTTCAGTTAATGTTTTCCAACTTCCAAGCAAATTTTCAGCATAAATTCACAATGGAAGAAATGGATTTCACAAACTATATTCAGAAATGTTTCAAACAAAAGGGACATATATACACACTTTAGAATTGAGACAATTAGTTTTGAATAAATAAATTAGTAAAATTGAATTGAAATTTGGAAATCAGAGAAAGAAAGAAAGAAGTTACCATATTTCCATGGATGCTTCTAAATATAGAGCTTTGAACACAACCAAGGGTTTCAGTAGTTAAGGAGAATTGTTTGAGACCATGAACAAGATCATCTATAATCACAATTGTTGGCTTGAAAACAAAGAAACTTATTTCCAAATTCTTGGTGTTAAAAGCCACAGAACATGCCATATCCTTTTGTTTGTATATTCTTAATCTTTCTAAGGTCTTTTATTTCCTACTACTTTACTTCTACTAATATATATATATATATATATATATATATATATATATATATATAT
>Ga0315915_1001940_pt1 | contig 25686 bp, 10 predicted proteins | sample MpolbnodulesMG_FD_207738 | JGI IMG/M metagenome (GOLD analysis project Ga0315915, IMG submission 207738) | Medicago polymorpha root nodule microbial communities from Los Angeles, California, United States - branched nodules | ecosystem: Host-associated > Plants > Roots > Nodule | place: USA...
GGTGGGTTTTGGTTGTTTGTCCCCCCTTTTTGTACGTGATTTTTGATTATCAATATATTTTCTAGGAGCTTGCATCTTTGGCAAGCTTCCTTTGCTTAAAAAAAATTAAAATTGAATCGACGTTCAATGTCGGTAGCACGCCGGTGACCACCATCTTTTATATTTTTCTTTTCCAATTTAAAATAAATAAATGTAAAATAGAATATTCAGTTTTTTTCTTAAAAAGTAATTTAATTTTTTTTAGTAAAGAAAGTAATTCAATTTTTAATACATAATTAAATTATTATTGACCACCAATGTTGACCCACATTAAAACATTAAATTCGTAATTTTGATTTATATTTTAGTTTTAAACATATTATTAACATATTTAAATGAATTCTTCTAAAAAAACATATTTGAATTAATTTAAATATGCAGTTTTTTTACATATTTTTTATTTATAGAATAAATTAATATTGTCAAAAGGTTAATTTACAAATAATGGTTAATTTACAAATAAAATATTTATATCATATTCAATGGATTTGTATTTTGATTTTAGTTGATTCATATATAGGATTAAAAAATATAAATAGATGGATTGAATACATCCATATTTTAAAATGGATGATTAATTGAATCCAATTCATTAGAAAAGTTTTCAATTTTAATATATTATTAAATGATCATTGACCACCAATGTTGACCCACATTAAAACATTCCATTGTTATTTTCATTTATTTTCTAGATTAAAACATTCAACGAATGAGAAAGAGGTTTCCCACAAGATTGCTGGGAATATGTGTTATCGAAACTCCTCAACAATGATAACGATCGTGTCGACGGCCGTAACCATTGGTACTTAAATACTTTATCCCTTGTTTCCAAACGGTTCCTGTCCATCACAAACCGTTCTGTTTATTCCGTCGCATTAATCTACAATCCATCACCTCTTCCAAAGATTCCCAAACCTCACCTACTTCGACCTCTCTAGCTTCCGTGGTGACCTCAACGCACTTCTCTCTCGTTTTCCCCCTTCTGTTTCCCATCTCACATCCCTCAACCTCTCCAACCGCCCCAACTTCCCTTTACTAGGCTTGACAACTATTCTCAATAACACCTTGACCTCTCTCACGTTGAAGATGCTTTTTATTTCGTCATTATCATCGTCTACCATGTGTTTTATTTGGTCAGTTACAATTTATATCTTTTTTATTGTTTCAACAAGTGTCATTTCTTTGATTAAAAACTCAAAAGGATATTGGTTATGTCAATTCTATCTGTTGTCAAGTTAAACGAGACGCAGATATGCGCTTCATGATGGTGGAGATAAAGAACTCGTGTGGCATTTGTGAGTGTGCATCTGAATCTCTGTTGGCTCTTAGTTTATTGGGAAAAACAATCCTACACAATGTATTAAGATATTTACATAACATGATGTTGTTGATTTTCTTTGACATATTTATTCGAATTGTGATTGTATAGGGTGTATTTGTGGAGTTTGAGAGTGCGAATTATGAGAAAGCTTGTAACCTCCATTGAAACTCATCCCAGCAAAGCAATTCAAGAAGTACATTGAAGTCCTTTTTGGCTAAAATTTACAAGAGGCAGAAGTAGATTTCCCTTGTAAGACAAAGAGCAACATTGTTTGAAGATGCAATAGGAGCTAGCTAGAGTCCTGTTTTCTGTGTGGAGCTGAATTTTTCAAAATCAAATTTCTTACAATCTCTTTTTTATGGGGTGATTAATCTTGTTGTACTTTATTTTGTAAACTGTCTTGTGATTAGAAGTCTTTTGCTTTTGTGCTTGACCATAGGAAGAGTCTTGCGTTTGTGCTTGAGCATAGGAAACCTCTTGCTTTTGTGCTTGAATAGTTTGAAGTCTCTTGCTTTGGTGCTTGAGCAATTGTAATCAGATATTGATTTTAGTGATCTCTCCTTGGAAGTGCAAGGGGGACAGGACTACTTCCGGATTGTGGAAAGAACCTGTATAATTTCTTTGTGTCTTTCTTCTTTCTCATTCTTTCTCTCTTTACTTATCCGCTGCATTTAGACTCTGAACATTGCATCAGACTCTGAACTCTATCAGACTGTGATCATTGAATTCAATTTTAGGAGAAGAAAAAGCTAACACAATTCAACCCCCCTTTCTTGTGTTTTTCTCACCTTCACTAAATTGTGCATTAGAGAGCATTTTTCCAATATCATTAATTTAAGTAGGTGGATGCAACAATTAACTTTTCAACTTTTATTTTGAGTCATGTATGAACTCACTTCAAGTATGCTGTGAAATGTCTCTGGTTTTATAGTCATGTATCTTTTAGACTTTTGACTTTCAATATGGTACACTTATTCAATGTGGTGTTTGTTAGCAAAGCTTGATTTACAAGTTCGTGGCAGTCAATGGTAATTGTGATGATGCACAAATTGGTGTCCATGACGAACTTTGCCACACTAAAGAGTTCATAATTATATACTATTATATTAAAATAATTTTATCCATACTTTTTCATCACTTTGACTAAGACGTCTTCATGCATAAAAGTTCATATCTTATACCTTATATAATTTTACTTTGAGATAGATTTGTTCTTTACCTCATTGCACCCATCTCTAATTCAATTTCTATGATTTCTCTGCGCTACTATAAAAGACCATTCATCTACCAAGTTATGTATCCCATCAAAAATTTAAGTACGTTAGATAACGTACTATAAAATATCCGACAACTTTTTAAGAATAAAAGTTTTGTTTTAATAGAAAGATGAATTTTATTGGATAAAAATGAGAGATGTACAAATAGTAATAAAGTCAAAGGCTGGGTATAAAGAATATAAGGGGTACTCTATCCACCAAAGTAAAATCACCCTAAATTAGGGAAACAAACAATATTCAAAAACCATCCTAATTAATACAACCAAGCCCCCTTCTTTCTTTCATAACTTCATTGCATGTAAGCTAGAAGCAAAAGTGAAAATTAAATACATTTCTGATGCAGCATATTCTAAGAGAAGGTGCACAAAATATGTATCTAGGCCAAAATAGAGTAAAAACATAACATCTTCATATAACTTCATTGAATGTAAGTAAAAATAAAAATAAAATCTAAAGAAGTTTAGACATTAATATTTTACACAACTTGTACTAAATAGGTATCTAACGCGAAATATAGTAAGTACGTAAAAATGGGTTTAAGCTTACAAAAAACCGTTTCAATACGTTGGAGAGGAAAAACCTATGCACAAAAAGAGAGAATAAAATAGAAACAAAGTAATACCTTTGAGAATGGTAAAATAACTAAGAACTTGACAATAGAACAATGTCATGAGTGTAACATAAATATGGTGAATGATAACAAAAATTCATGAAAACATAGTAATACCATTGAGAATGATCTTTTGTTTCGCGATACCCTAAAAAAAGTCAAAAATAAAATAAAATTAATTGAACCGACGTTGGAATCACATATGGTTGGAAACTGATTCAATGTTGTTAACTTTGCCTTTTAAATCTAAGAAGATTGTTCCTTGGAAACTAAAATACAGATGGGAAAACTGTTTACATTTAATATCTTCAAAGTCTTTTTTTGTGACTCATATTTATAGGGAAGGGAACCATTGTGCCGATCAGTTGGGTAATATTGGGCTTAACTTGAATACCTATTTCTGGTGGAATCATCTTCCTCAACAAATTGGAGTTGATTTTACCTTACTTTAGGTTTTGTTAATCTTGGTGGGTTTTGGTTGTTTGTCCCCCCTTTTTGTACGTGATTTTTGATTATCAATATATTTTCTAGGAGCTTGCATCTTTGGCAAGCTTCCTTTGCTTAAAAAAAATTAAAATTGAACCGACGTTCAATGTCGGTAGCACGCCGGTGACCACCATCTTTTATATTTTTCTTTTCCAATTTAAAATAAATAAATGTAAAATAGAATATTCAGTTTTTTTCTTTAAAAGTAATTTAATTTTTTGTGAACTATCTTGTTATTAGAAGTCTATTGCTTTTGTTCTTGAGCATAGGAAGTCTCTTGCTTTTGTGCTTGAGCATAGGAAACCTCTTGCTTTTGTGCTTGAGTAGTCTGAAGTCTCTTGCTTTGATGCTTGAGCAATTGTAATCAGATATTGATTTTAGTGATCTCTCCTTGGAAGTGCAAGGGGAACAGGACTACTTCGAGATTGTGGAAGGAACCTGTAGAATTGCGTTGTGTCTTTCTTCTTTCTCTCTTTTTCTCTCTTTATTCATATTGGTCTGGATTCGTTTAATGGAGTTACCGTAGGAGTGCTGGATGGAACACGCTTTATGTGAGATAGCTGGTGCAGTTGGAACACCTCTGATTATTGATAACGCTACAACCAAACAACATTTTGGTCACTATGATCGGGTGCTGGTTGATTTGGACATTTCACGTAAAATCTTCCACGAGGTAATGGTGGAGGGGGAAGGCTATGCTTTTAATGTGGAGGTTATTTATGAATGGATGCCGGATTTTTGCTCCTATTGCAAAAGTATTGGCCATGGTGTTAACAATTTCCGTTCGTTGCATCCTCAAAAGCAAACCAAGACGGTTAAGGAGGGTGCAACAATTGATAAGGGAAAGAAAATTTTGCATTCACAAAAGCAGGTAACCATTCAATGGGTGGCAGTGGAGAACCCATCAGGCATCGATTCCTCAATAGCATTTGCAGCTACATGATGACAGGTCATCTTACTATAAATACTAGCCTTCCTCATTCAGAATTTATTCCTCAATAGTTTTATTCATTTTTGTGGGTTTAGCCCGCGTTTTTAGCCCAAACCCAGTTAGAAATCTCCACTATAAATACTAGCCTTCCTCATTCAGAACTGTTGCAATTCAAGAGGAAGGCAACTTTGGAGCTTCGGGAGAATTTCTATCTTCTGTTTGATTTTCTAGGGTGTGTTTTTATCTTTAGTAATTTGTTTTTAGTTACCATGTGTAACTAAATCTTTTTAGGTTAGAGTTCTAAGATAAACCTCTATTTATTTTTGTTGGATATTTATTTAATTTAATGTCATTTATATTTTATTTATTTTTTGTTCACTATTAAGTTTTATTAGTAAATTACTTAGTTTATTTATGTGATAGGTGCAACCCTAGATTAGGTACTTCGGTTGTGACATGGCCTAATATTGCTATCACTATCTGGATGCTTATATCTTGATATTTATATCCTTAAACTGGTAACTATTTGTCTATGAAGTAATTAATTAGTAATTAGCGAAAGATATCGAAATAGAGTTGACCCTAGTAGTAAGTACTTAGGAGGTGACATTACTAAGACTGAGTAGTAACTTTGTTGAACCTAGGATGTAATTGGTTAGTAATTAAGGAAACAAGTACCTAGATAAAGGAAATAAGTGATAGCCTAATAGAACCATTATCTTAAACCCTTAGTAAGGTACACGTAGATTAGGGTTGCCCGTTTATAGAACTACTAAGTAAGTGAGAGAGGTTATGATATGAGTATCCTAAGATTCATAGATGGGCCGACCTAATGTAACCTTGGCCTTCATTGCCTTGGGAAAAACTCGAACGCCAATTCTACTTTATGTTTCAATTACCTTTAAATTAGCAAGACCCTGCACGTAAGAATCACCATGCGATCAGAGGTGCAGTTAGCCATCGGAAGGATAAACCAATTAGGTTAGACACGTCCCAACGGCTTCATCACTTGTATAGTCATAAATAAACGCGACATTACTTCTACTTAATATCCAACAATATAAATAGGGGGATTCGAAGAATCCTAACCGCTGCTTACTTTTCTGCAACCAAAACAGGTAAATTTGCTCTGTTGCAAACAGATAAAAATTGCAAACTTCTAACCCTTTAAACTTTTATATCTTCAAACTTACAAAAATAAGTAACACGAATTGTTAGGACGAAACGAAAAATCCATGTGGATGTGATACTCTACTTATCACTTTATTACTTGGTAAACGATTTGGTACACTTGCCATATCTGACCCACCACTACCACGAGTACAGATGAACAACAACATGAAATTCCAACAATTGGTATTGTCGAACGGCAGCCAGAGCTGATTGCGACTACTTCCCAAAGGGTAGCAGACATAGGTATGGCAGTAGGTAATGAGCATGCGTCTGTTGCGGCCTCTAAACTTGATGATGTGTGTGACACATCAACTGAATTGCCAATGGGATCCTCATACCGTGTGCCTTTTACTAACGTCACAGATGAAATCGTTCGTCCTTCTAATGACAATTTTACAGCTACCCCGAAGCAAGAACCGATTTTGATAAGAGTGGAAGATATTGTGCCTGAAGTTTCAAGTCACAATGCTGCCCAAGCTCGCCGCATGGATGACCCGAACATTCAGCGAGAGCTTGCACTATTGGAACATTTGGTGGTTGCTGGGAAGGACGCGGATGTCCCATATACTCCTTATTTAACTAAGTGTCAACGAAAGAAAATTGCGAAAAAAGGATACCAAACCCGTTCTATGGGTCCTCTTCAAACTCTTCCCCAACGAAGCTTTTTTATTGGAATATTTGAGGTATTGGGAATTCAGATTCTCGAATTTCCCTTGGTGAATTTTATTGTACTCACAAACCTTTATTGTTATTTATTGTTGAGCCTATGGTGCCGTTTTCTGTCATACCTAGTTGGTTTTGGAAGCGTATTAATATGAATAAATATTGTTTAAATAAAAGAGAGCCTTTGATTCCTAATCTTGGAGCTCTATGGGGGAAATTCAGTTTCAATTGCGTAATCGGTGGCACAATTGATCTCTTTTGGGAATCACTTTGATTTTCTCTCATGCTTTTTACGAGGGTAACTGTTGTGCGGACAAACTTGCAAATTTTGGTCATTTTGTCTCTGACACTATTTGGTTGGATTTCTTACCTAGGGTATTGGTGCTTGACTTCTTCTGAGACCGCATAGGTTTACCTAATTATAGATTTCCTTAGGCTATTTGGTTCTTCTTGTTTTTCCTTTGAGGGTTTTGGTTTGGTCCCCCCCTCTTGTATATATTTTCCCCCTTTTTTTAATAATATATATGGAGTAGGTGGTAGATGGATGTTTCCGCAGGGTGCCAACCTAATTGAGATGTTGTGGATTCATCTTGATGTTGTCCTACCTCTTTGCTTATAAAAAAAATGTTTAATTGAAGCCATAAAAGAAAATGTTAAAGAAACGTGCAAAGCACGTTTGAACGGTTAACCTCTTTAAAGTCAAAATTAAATGTGACCTGTAGTTTTAAAAACCGGACCAGACCAGCTGGTCCAACCGGTGGGGTGACTGGTTCAAACTGCTAATTGGATCGGCAAAGTAGTCAAACCGATGGGAATCGGCCAAACCCGGCGGTTTATGCAAACCGGCCGAGTCAATGCTTCCCTTTGAAGGCGTTTTAAACTATTCTTCAAAATATTCTGAAATTGGCGTGAGAGTGACTTGAACACACGACCAATAACTAAGGCAAAGGTATCAGAACTAAGGCAAAGGTATCAGCTTTAAACCAATAGACCACATACTATTTTGTGATCAGTTTTACTTTTCCTCAATTATATATAAAACATACAAGTACAGAAGCAAATCTTCACGGTCTATTTCCTCAATTATATATAACGAATACTTTTCATCAGTTTTACGCATGCCATTTTTTTTTTGGTACACTAACGCTTATTATTTTTTTTTAAGCATGCTTCACTCTTTTTTTGACTAAATCTATATGCTTTTTCTAACTAAAAATATATATATGCGTGTTCAATTTGTTAATAATATATAATTAAAATACATATTTTTAACATAATTGTTTCTTTCTAAATATATGCATTAAAATTGAAATAAAATTTTAATATTTAATTGAATATGGTATGATTTTGATGAGTTTTGACAAGGTTTTATGAGCTTTTTATTTTTATTTTTATTTTTTAAGGTTGAGTGATCTAGTTCAACACACCTGTTTTAAATATCACATGAAGAAATAAGGCTTTATTTACGTTTTTAATAAAAATAAAAAACTCATAAAATTGTCGGATATACGTGCAACCAACTAAAATTGTCGGATATACGTTTTATTTGTCCCATGTGATATTTGTTAACATTTCCCATATTTTTAACTTGGTTAAGCTAGAAGAGACCCGTGCCATCTCATCTAAGCGCTCTTGGGTGGAGAGTCGGAGTTTTATCATGGATAAAACAGTTTTTATCAAACTTTAATTATTTCTCGACTGAACTCCAAATTACAGCATCTTCATCCTTTAAGAACCGTAGGGCACTAGGGCTAACACAAAAATAAAATATATCAGATTTTACATATATAGTAATGGTGGCCTTCATTAATGCAGAAAATAGATATTGTTGTTAAAGAGTCTCACATAGGGTAAAAGATGGTTTGGACATATGTGTTTATAAGTGAGGGTAATCTTCACCTCATAAGCCAGTTTTGTAAGGTTGTGTTGTGTTTGGCTCAACCACAATTTCTATGTTGGTATCAGAGCCTCTTCCGAAATTCATTGGTCACCTGCTATCAGGTTTCCGCTATTGGGTCATCCGCCATGTATGACCCTGCACGAACCAAGCCCAATAGTGTTGGTTGTAAGGACAATGTTGGATAAAGTGAAAAATCAATTCATGACAAGAGTTGGTAGTTTGTGATTGGCTTATATTTTTTTCATAAAAACTTTAAATGAGAATTTATAAACTCCACTTTTAATTCTCTCACTTCATTTTTTTTATAAAAATAAACGATATTCATTCATTTAAACTGATAAAGTACATTGATTCAACACAAATCCAAAGTCACTAAGAATAAAAAGGATGAATCTGCAAAAAAAACTCACAACATCCAAGTTAACAACATAAAACGACAAAATATATATGCTTACAAATATGACTATATTCAAGTCTCTGAAATATTCATGCCTCCGGATATGCAACGTCGACGACGTCGAAGTCATTGATCGGATATGCACTTGCTCAAAGCTAATTGTAACACCCTACACCCTTAAAGCGATAAATTACGCAAATAATACAAATCATTCAAAGGATTTAGATGTAACATCTTCAATAACTCCAAAACATGCATAAATATTTGTTCAAAACATCGCAGTGGAATAATATCATAACATCTCATCAAATAGTTAAATAAAAATCTCCAAAGTAGTCATGTCATATATTTCATAATACATCTCCAATCTCAACATATTGAGTAATAAATCTCGTAAAGACATAAAAGTAAACGACAGAAGACCGACACCTAATCAGAGCCTAAACTAAGACTCTGAAAGCAAAGAGACGAGGTAGCTCCAAGGCTAGCCTCATTATTCTAATTTGTTTATTTTCTAAATTATATGTTCACTTTATTCTTATTTATTTATTTTCTAAATTATTTGTTCACTTTATTCTAATTTAATTATTTTCTAATTTATTTATTTACTTTATTCAAATTTATTTATTTACGTTATTCTAAATTATTTATATACTTTATTCTAATTTATTTATGCACTTAAAATAAATATTTATTCGAATTTATTCATTAAATAAATACAAATATAAATAAAAAGAAATGAACTAAATTAATATTTATTCAGATTTATTCATTAAATACAAAATCAGAAAATAAAAGCAAATATAAATAAAAAGAAATAAACAAATATAACAACATCTCATTTTATTAATAGAATTCATACAATAATTGATACATTTATTCGAATTCACTAAATCTACTTATTTTCTTTTTACCCTCTTGGGGTAAATAGTGATCAGCCTTGGGGTAAATAGTGAGCAGCCTTCTTCGGGAAAATACATCATCAACTCTTGGGCTAAATCCAAATCTGGTTCTTTTTATACCCCAAGAAGATTCTTTTTACCCACGGTAAAAAGTTTTGGGGTAAAAAGAAGCAAATTTAATTTTATCCCAAGGTTGATCACTTCTCCCAAGTTGGCTACTCACTATTTACCTCAAAACTGACCACCGTTTACCGCAAGTGACTAGAGACTAATGAAAAGAAAGAAAGAAAAAAAAAAGAGAGAAATAGAAATAGAGGGAGAGAGTGAGGAGGGAGAGAAAGTGATATGGTGTGAGGAAATAGGGAAGTATGTAGGGGTATTTATAGGTGGGAATGGTAGTATAGGTTATAACTACAACAAATGTGGACAAAAAAACGTGTAAAAATTGTAAAAAAACGTGTAGATTGAAGGTTGAAAAGGTGACCACCGCCCACAAAAACATCTGTTCTTGAGGACAGACCATCGGCCAACTTGCGTGAGTTAACTCGCGTACATGACAGTTGTGCGTGACTTAACCCACGTAGGACTTATAAGGTGCGTGAGTTAAGTCACAGCGCGTGACTTAACTCACACAAGGGTATAACTGAAAATTCAGCTGGGCACGAGAAAAATGTGATGGGAGAAGAGCAGAATTCAAGTTTTAGGTGGTGTATACCACTCCATTAAAAAAAAGTATCAAGGGAGGAAGGGTATAAAATGAGATTTAATACTTCGCCATATTAAGTGATGCTGAAATTGGGGGGTATTTATTTTTTTAATATCCGATTTTAGTCGTTAATTCTATATTTTAGAGTAGAAATTTGATTAACAATAATGCTAAGAAAAAACTTCAAAAAAAATGAGAATTACATAACCATTGAATGGACTAGTCATATTACCTGTTGTAAACAAAACAGTTTTAACTTATTAGAGTAGTTTTACCTGTAGTAAAATGTGTGATAGGAAAAGAAACATACATTAAACATATTATATGACTTATAACTTTAGACAATTTTCTGCCAAAAAAAAAAACTGGACAATTTTTTGGCAAAGTGACTTAAAACTTGACACAGTGGGAGTAATTAATAAGAGAATTGATAATTTAAATCCCACCAAGTCTATTTGATAAGCATTTATCAAAATTTCTAGACATGGCCCTCAACAAAATCTTTTGGCGAATCAAAGACTTATATTTGTGATGAAATATGCCATGACAATATTTAATCCCTAGAAATTTTTACTCTTTTGGGGTTGTATTTCCATTCTTGTTCAGCACACATGAGATCTCAAATGTCTTTAGTCTTAGCAATTTCCTGTTACTGACAACCTTAGCTCTATAATACAGAAAAATTAATTGACCTGCTGCAGAAAAATGATACTATAAAATGATTGCAGAGGCTCTGTTTCGAAAAGGATCATGTTCATGTCATTACATTGCATCGTCATAGTTTCAATTTGGCTGCCCATTCTTCTAAATAGACTTCTAGACCTATAAATCATGCAAAATTGAAAGGCTTGCGCAAGCAAAGCTTCTCAACCATGCCTTCCTCAATTCTTGACTTTATGGGTGTAACTTTGATTTCAAACAATTTTGGCCACAGTTTTCCAGTCACTGCAACCAAGAACAAAAGTCACATAAACTTAATGGAGGAAAGACAACCAAGCCTGATTGGTTTGAAAAAAATTTTTGTTTTTACCTACTAATTTAAAATATTTGTACAAAATAATGTGTAAAAATAATTGTCTTAGCCGTTTCCTACGCAGATTTTAAACACAATCAAAACAACAAGCAACAACGACAACAACGACGACAACAAAGCCTGTTTGGTTTGAAAAAACTGATTTGTGAAAAATAAATTGTCTTCATCGTTTCCTACATTAACATTTTTTCACAAATCAAACAGGCATTGGATTAAGAAAAAACTTAAAAACCTTTACTTACAAAAATACCAACTGTTCTCACATTAGTAATGTTTTCAAAGTTTTGTATAAAAAATAGTGAAAAACAACTTTCCATTGTATTCAGTATTTTAGAGATTCCTGGCTAGTATATTGAACCTTGTACTCAGATGCATACCACTTTTAGCATTTTCAAGTGAAACACAGTCTAGTTATATTCTTTAGTTGGGTCAGGTCACTTCAATATGACCCTTATTTTAATCGTGTGTCATGCTTAAAAGAAATGAAATAAGTCTTGAATAAACAGAATGGAAATGATACACTTAAATAAAAAGGTAAAATAAACAATTTATAATAAATTGAAAAACTGGAGCCTACCAAAAATTCGCTCCTGCTCAGCATCCCAAGCTATCCCATTCAAAACATCAATATCCTAGAATATAAAAGATCAACACATAAGCAGCAAATCATGTGCAGCAGCTACCTCAAATAACAATTTTGATCTGGAAACAGGAATATATAAGGTAATTCTTTATTTAAAGCAGCTTTCTTTTTTTTTGAAGAAAAAGCAGCTTGTTTTATTATTTTTATCCTATTTTAAACTCATTGCCTTATAAAATATAACCAATACACAATAAGACCAAAGTATTATTTGTAGATATCAAAAGGCTCAGATTCCTTACATTATTCCCAGCGTCGATTAATTCTTTCCTGCATAGAAAAGATTAAACATAACTGTAAGCAACAAATAAAGGAAGATAAACTAAACAAAAGTATTGGCATCCGTTTGGTTATCCCTCCAATGATAAATTTTGGCATCAAAATCATCAAAAAATGTTTCATAGGAACAAATTAATGCCTTGCATGTGATTTAAAATCATTGGGGACCAATTTAATGTTGTTAATCTACTGAAGAACCAAATTCGGGATTCACTTCGTTGTGTCAAACCATACATACGTACAAGCATTCTCATTTAGTAGATATTTTTTAGAAGAAAAGGAAAACAGATGTCACACCTTAAATTTGGAAGGAGAATCCATCCAACGACCAGACCATCATCAGGAGAGATTCTCGCAATACAGTCAGTCTACACAAGAAAAATCAAATTCAAACAAAATTCCACTTAATAGAGAATCTTTGGCCGCAGAAATCATCCATAAATGGCTAACATTTTTCTTCACATTATTAAGAAAAGATATATATTTGCTCTAACATCAGACATACCGTAAAAACATTTGCCCAAACTTCACCATTTATATATTCCAGTTCATTGAGATTGTGTACTTGATGACCCTTATAGTAGACAACTTGTTTTGATACAGCTACATTGAAGAAGTGTAAGTTCCATGAAAATACAAGGCAAGCACAGAAAAACTAAAAGTATTGTCAAGTTAAAAAGCTAGAAATGAAAGGGTTTGATAAAGAGGTTCTGCTTATAAAATGGTAAAACAAAAGAAACAAAATTTAATTCGTTAGACTGACCTTTAAATGTTTGAGGATCAATTTTATACAATGTTGAACTGCCATCACTTCCAAACAAGACTTTTCCATCAGTTGCGAGACCCCAACCATCTTTCATGTCATGGTTAAATGTCCCAAGCTACAGAAAATGTCAAAGAAAGCAGTTAATGTCTAGCTCACAGTATTAAATGAAATTGTGAGGCAATCACCTCTGTACAGAAGAGAATCTCTGGAAAAACAATCAAATAGAAACAAATTTCATTTTTTTTTTGAAAGAATAAAAACAAATTTCATATCACCTAAATTATTGCATGTAAACTGCACCACAGGTAAAAGCTAGAGTATATATTACACCTATCCAGCTTGTATAAATATTATTTGTTTTAATGAAATCAATATTACAAAATCTACATTTTCTGCCAGGGAAGAGTTTAAATCAGATATAACAGTTCTCTGAAATTGCTTATATTACAGTTTACATGTCAATCAAACTTTCAACTTCTAGCTTGATGTTAAAAAATCTCAAATTGAAGCTGCCAAAGAAGCAAAGTAGTTTATGGTATAAATTCAAAACATGCAAGATTACACAGTATAAACTTGAAGTCTGATTCAATCATGCAGAAAAGTAAGGACAGATTGCATATAATCAATAGTTTCACAATGCTGTTACTTTTCTTATTAGTCTCATTGAATCAAACTTTCAGAAGTTTTTCAAACCATGACAAAGACAAATTATTACATGAGTAGGTAGGTTAGCAACAAACTTCGCTTAAATTTTTCGGGTCATAGATGAAACCATTTGTCTGCAACCAAGTTACTTGAATCAGCCTACGAAAAGGGCAGCAGATAATGGCATTAGGATAAACTTAAACAGCAAAAATAGTTAAAATAACTTGATTAATCATTATTAACAAATGTCGTTTGTCTAAAACAAAAGTACATTACAATAAGATCAAGGTAAAGTAAACATCCTGACAGCATCCAGGAACAATTAAATCACAATATTACAAACAAAAATAAATAAATCAGGGTCATTCGGCAGTTTTCATGAAAATAATATTGAAGTTTCTCAGGCACTCCTATTTAAGGTGGTATTAGAACCTATCCAAGATATCCAAGAGCCCTCCCACTATTGGGCCACTCAGGTCACGGTCTAGGAATCCAGTCCTTGGCCGAGGGGGAGTGTTTAGATTGCCAGATAGAAAAATAGTTTGGAAGTTGCTCATGCACTCCTATTTAAGATGGTATTAGAACCTATCCAAGAGCCTTCCTATTCCTACTATTGGGCCACTCAGGTCACTGTCTAGAAGTCCAGTCCTTGGCGGAGGGGGAGTGTTGAGAGTCCCACATTGGACATAAATATGACCTAAAACTAAGTTAATTACTACTCCCTCCGGTCCTTTTTTTAAGAAACCAAAATAACAAGTTTTTTGGTCCTTTTATAAGAAACGTTCACCAAATTTTAAGTGTGTTTGAAACTAAATTTCATTTGTGCTCTTATTTATTATGAGAGAATATTAAAAGTTGGTGGAATCAAGAGTAATTAATTTAGGGGTATTGTATTCATGGAAAAAATTTAAATGTAGAAATGTATTAATGAAAATAACTATTTTCAATGTATTTCCTCGGTCTTGATGATTTATACTCCCTCCGGTGCTTTTTATAAGAAACAAAAGACATAAATCATCAAGACCGAGGAAATGCATTGAAAATAGTTATTTTCATTTAATACACCTCTACATTTAAATTTTTTCCATGAATACCCCTAAATTAATTACTCTTGATTCCACCAACATACTTACTTTTAATATTCTCTCATAATAAATAAGGGCACAAATGAAATTTAGTTTCAAACACACTTGAAAATTGGTCAACATTTCTTATAAAAGGACCAAAGAAATTGTTATTTTTGTTTCTTATAAAAAGGACCGGAGGAAGTAAATTATTATTGTATACCAACAATAAGAAATCACAGCATAGGTCATCCAAAAAAGAAGCTCATCATAGCCGCAGTCTATTTTACTCCTGCAAAGGAAAGTTCTAATGGGCATGCCATTAGCTTTTGATTTAGCTACCAGCAAACAAGAAATTATCATTTGGCCCTTTATTTCACCATCATCTACTCTAACTTCGAAAATATCAATCAATTTTCAAATGATTTAAGGAAAATGGAAATGTCTAACAATTGAAGACAGGTGTCTTCCAAATAAACAATATTAAAATATAAAATTTACTTTACTTTCGATCTCCCTACAATATATAGAAGCTCTGTAGCACCGACTTCTGATCAAAGGTGTGTCCGGTGTCCAACTCCGACACCGACACATGTGTACATTCAATTATGTCATTTTTCAAATTATTATCCGTGTCGATGTTTCAGTGTTTGTATCTCTTTCATGTTTGTGTTTGTGGCTGTGCTTCATAGTTACTAACACATGTGACTGCATCTAATTAATTTAGTATCTCAATCAAATTATTATGTGTGAAGATGTGTCAATATCGTGTCTAATGGTTGTATCAGTGTTAGTGCTTCATAGAATAGAACCTTTGTCAGAGTTTATTAATCAACATAAATAAAAAAATTAAAAAAATGCAACATAATTTTCCTTACACACCTATTACCGAGGAGAGTTAAACCTTCGCCAAATAACAAATTATCCATCTTCTGAAGTTTCTCAACCTGAACATTGCACAAAGAACAAAGAGTAAATATTTGAAACTTGAACATTTCAGTGTCCTAATTACAAACTCAATCAAACGCAACAAGCACACAACTTATGAGAAACTCCCTACTAATATATATACCCTGATTGAAATGTCAAAGTGCTCATCACAAATAACCAAGTGGCACAACCATAATATATCCAAGTGGAATATGTTTGTGGAAACCGAATATTATCCAAAAGTCAGAATTATCTACAACCACTAACGTGTTTATATGTAGGCTATTTTAACCTAACGGGCCTAACTAATCGACTAATGGACCTAAAACAAATTGCTACCAATGAAATAAAAATTACTACTAAAATAATAATAAAAATATATTATTTACAACACTCCCCCTCAAGCTGGAATCACTACTTTTTAGTAGCTGTGAATTACTACTAAAACGATTCTTTCCAATTTATTGTTGTTCAACCCCTTAGTTGGAGGATCTGCAAGGTTGCCTTGGAAAGAGACATGCAGTGGAAATTAAACCAGTGTCTAATGAAGTGCCTATAAACTTCAATATGTTTAGTTATATCATGCTGCACTGGATTATAAGTTATGCTAATAGCAGATTAATTATCACAATAGAGTCTCATTGGTTCATCACTCTTTATCCTCGAGTCTTCCAAAGATGCTTTTTGTCATAGTATTACATATCCCTTGTGACATTTCCCTGAACTCTACTTCAGCACAAGATATAAATACCACACTTTCTTTTTTACTCTCAAACTCATCTTAAGGGGAAGAACATATGTAAGGAAGATGAGTCTCTTCTACATCCCGACCTTACTCTCAGACCAAAAGTTGAGGGTGAAAGTAGAGGTGACAATGTTGAGACTACAGTTGATCTTGAAAAAGAAGGAAATGTTGGAGTTGATGTAAGACATGGGAAGTATATAGTATTTAAAAGGAAAAAGACAATTTCTGAATCGACACATCCTTTTTTGATAGCATTATTAATGTGACGACGTACTTTATCAAAAATAACGTGAGCTCATACATAATTATGGAGAGTATTTTGTCAAATAAAATGGAGATGATAATTATGTATTTTTTTGAGTAAAAAAAAAAGTCATACATAGTTATCACCATAAAAAATACAAAAAAAATAAACAAATCCCTTCAAATTACTGAGGACAACAATATCTCAACCTTTCAGTTCCTCTCAATTCTTTGCACAGCTATCCCAGGCTTGGCTTCCAATTTGGGGCTGCAAAATGCCATCTCACACCTGTACATCTAGATATCTTTATCCTGCTCAAGATTCTTCTCGTAGTAAAAACAGATACCCAAATAGTTCTCAAAAGGATAACTAGTAAGATGAGGAAAACATGCACATTCTTTTTAACAGAAGCAGATAATCAACATCAAAACAACTACTCTTAATTATAGAGTTATCAAATATTTGAGTTGTTCTTGGTTTTGGTTCATGAAAAATCACACAAGTATAATCCTGTAGAATCCTGAGAGCTCTATTTCACTAGCAAGGAGACACCAACTGAAATCAACAATATGTGCATGTGATGTAATTACCTATACATATTGTTGATTGTTCAGTCTATGATTTCAATTGGTGTCTCTCTGCTAGTGAAATGAAGCTCTCGGTGGATTATTCAAGAGTAATTTCTCATGAACCAAAACCAAGAACGACTTAAATATTTGATAACTATGTAACTAAGAGTAGTTGTTTTCATGTTGGATGCTCTGCTTCTGTTAAAGAAAATGGTTATGGTTTTCTTCATTGTACTAGTCATTCCTCTGAGAGCTTTTTGAGTATCTGTTTTTATTGAAAGAATCTTGAGCAGGATAAAGATATCTATGTGTACAGGGGTGAGATGGCATTTTGCAACCCTGAATGTCGTAACCAGAGGAAACTGTTGGAGGAGGGGGTGCCCGAATTGGCAGCCAAGGCTGGGATAGCTGCCAAGAAAATTGAGAGGAATTGAAAGCCCAAGATACTGCTGTCCACGGTACTTTGAAGGGTTCTTTTTATAAAAAAAATAAATAAATAAAAAATTATGGCATCTCCATTGTCTTTTATAGAAATAATTATCATCACCATAATTATGTAGGACTTGAGCTCACATTATTATTATTTTTAATTAAGTACTCGACATTAATAATGCTATAAAATCCTCTCAACACAAAACCGGATTGTAAAGTGGAAAAAAAAACACTTAATTTTAGGTTTTAATGACTATATCTGATATGTGGGACTCTCAACACACACCCCTAAGACCCAATACTCGACATCTGGAGCGTGACCAAAGTGGTGCAATTGAGGTTAGATTAACGAATCTTGGATAGACTATGATACAAATCTTGTAAAGTGAGAGATGACTCCCACTTATAAATCTATTTTCAGGTCATATCTCATCTGGTGTTGGACTCTCAACGAAAAGAATAATGAACAAAGAACTCAAACAAGTACATGAAGAGTTCAGAAAGTAGGAGTCGGTACCTTCCCAGTATGAAGAGCTACTTTACGGACAGAGGACTGAAACAAACAAATGATAAAAATGTTAACAAATATTAAACATAAAAACAACATTAATACTTCAAAAAAATATATAAAAACATTAATTGTATGTTTAAGAAAACAAAGATTAGAATGTAATTAGAAAACAAACCTAATCATGCTTAACAGTATTTTAAAATTAGATTAAAGTTTAGTTACTCTATCTATGAGATAGCATCAGTAGTTGTCATATTCATAGTCATCTTACCATTTGAACATATTTGTCTTAAATGACTGACGAACAAGTAGTGCAGTAAGCGTACTGAATGCAAACTATCAGAATGAATAACAAATTAATGCCTTAATCATGAAGAAGATTCCCAAAACAAAGTGAGCAAAGTTACCAATTCCACTTAAATTGTATTTCGCACTCAAGTAAAAAAGCATCAGGCCAGAGAAAGCTTTCAAGAATTGAAAGGGATTTTGCCCACCTCAAATGTAAATCTAAGCTCAATTGACAATAACTGGCCCTCGTGAATTATATGGAAAGAAACCCCATTGGAATTCAGTGTTTTTAACTAACAGTTGAAAAGATTATTGTGCCACAGAAGGACAAATAGAAGAATGCAAAGATAGAAAATAAGACTACACAAGAAGACAGATGAGCAAAAACAACTAAAATCTAAGAGATTGGATCATGTAACAAAAGCATGTCAAAGAAAAATATGTGTAAGAGACACGCCCTTAAAAAAACACCACAAGCACAGCTCCAGTAAGAAGTTAAAAGGTAACCCTATCACATACAAACTATAGGCTTGAAAGAGAGCCATTGAATAGTCTTGCATTTCTTTGCGTCCACAAACACTAGATTACAGCAAAGACTTAGCACTTCCACAAAATAGCATTTTTTGAGAGACAAACCATCTAACATAACGAGAAGAAACTAAAGCAAATCAACAGGGCAGAGCCAATACTATCCAAAATCCCAAATGGCTCATTCCAACGATAATTCACTACAGAACAGTGTAGAAGGAGATGAGTTCCAGTTTCCAAACTAGCATAGCACATTGGACATATATTAGCAAGTCATTAGTGCTAATCCTGTTATAAATGGTAGTCAGGACAGGACAACAGATCAAACCATAGATGAAGCTTTGGATTTTCAAAAGGATTTATATTGAACAAACCTGTTTGTCTCAGTGTTACTGTTGTTGATGGCAGATGGCAGGCAGACCATGGCGGAGAGCCAAATATCTGACAATACCGGCCGAGTTAAGGCGCCGCCATCCAAGTACAGGGTCATGGTACCGCCATCCTTCAAAAAATTAGCCATGGTGGAAAGCCAAAAACCCACTTGCCACCGATATCCACCATAACCGATATTTGTTTCTATTAGGAGGAACTAATCCTAAAGGGCAGTCTAAAATACTCTAGGATTACAAACTGATCCTACAAGTTACTTTATCTGTGTTGTGTCTCGCATCCGTGTCGTTGACAGTACTTCATAGATACCAACTAATACTACAATCATTTTACCAGCCCAGCGTAAAAGGCTCCTACCATTCTAAGCTCTGGCCATGACCAGATTTGTTAACCCCAATCCCATCAGCAAAGTTGTTTCTTCTGTGACTGTAACCCATTACCACCAGGTCAAAAGATAACAGTCTTTAAGTTTAACAACATACAAAGATTAAAGCTCAACAAAATGTTATAATCTTTCTTTGAACAAAATAAACAAATTGATGTGACTAATGTCAACTGACTAAAACTCAAGGATACACAATTTTCCATCCATTGCAGCTGTAGAAAGAAAAAAGAAAAAAAGCTAATAAAAAGGCAACAGAAGAAAAGAAAATGAATAACTTTACCTTCCCATAAATACCAGTTGACTCAAATAAGCTGTCATTTCCAGCATAAAGAAGACCCTGAAATCAAACAAACAGAGAGAAGCATTTTATAACATCATAAATATTTTCAAAACATATCTCCTTGGCATAAAAGTCAATATATGCAATAATCAAATAAATAATGTACTGCTTATGCTAGCTGGGACATCCAAGCAAGTTGCCATGTACATCACTGAAATTCAGACTTGTGTTTAAGTCATTCATTATCTTCAATTTGTGCTGAAGACAGCAGATTCTTTAAAATTTAACTGAAAACCCATTAGACTTAAAGTGTACAGTGTGGCATCCAACGTTAGTTAGTTCTAGTCTAACTGATATAAACCAGCTATATTCCTGAGAAAGAGATCATTCTCCTCTGCTCAACGTGTACAGGTCAAAGGTGTATGTTGCCTAATAATTAGTGACTTAACATTTGGGATTCACTAGAACTACGTGATGTATTAACTGTTAACATTTTCAGGAAATAAGGTGTTCACAGCCAAATTTTCACAATTTGGGTTTTGTTCAAATAATATATGAAAATACAATGCAAGACCCCTCCCTTTCAAATGTTGAGATTTTAAATTACTTATTTTCTAATGTTACAATGTGAGTCGTCTATTCTCTATCTAATGGCTTAAATCTGTTCAATATAGTGACTGCAGGATTCAATGGTTAGACCTTTGCATAAGCAAATCAAAACCTTTGGATTAAGATTGGTAAATAAATAAATATATAAAACTAGTCTATGTTTGGTGCCACAGTTACACATCTCACAATCCATTTGGGTTGGTTAGGTTTGACCACAAATTAGTTATGTTTGACTGCCCTTCCTAAATTGATTCTAACCCCAAACTCAAGTCTACCCATAAGCTTATATTTCGAGGTTTTCCAATAGAATCAATTATCAAATTTATTAAGGGACTCTTTGATTGGCTTATTTGAGTGTATCTACTGGCATATGTTTTGTGAGACTGTTTGGAAGAACTTATCAAAACAGCTTATGGCATTCTTCTTGTTCAAAAAAAAAGCTTATGACATTCTTCGAAAGCTGCTTTCAGTTTATTCTCATAAGTTATCCAATAAAACTTATGAAAACAGATTATAGCTTATACAAAAATAATTTAACGTTATTTAATCTTTTACTATGACATAATAGAACATTATGGCGTAATATGGTTTATAATAGAACATTATGACGTAATTTGATCAATGTAGTTGACCCCACTCAAGGTCCATTTGGATTAGCTTACCTTTGAGCTTATACAAAACAGCTTATGCAAATGCATAAGCTTTTATGCATTATTCATAAGTTGGTCAAGGTAGTTTATAAAAAAACAACTTACGAAGATATAATTTTCGTTAGTAAGAACTTACGAATTAACATAAAAGCCTATTTATTTGCATAAGTTACTTTTTCATAAGCTCGAAAATAAGCCAATGCAAACGGGCCCTTAGTGGGGAAAGGCTTGGTTAATGTTGTTGCTAATCATTTACTACAGAAATAGATTATACAAGAGCACTAATCTTGATAAGTGTTTCTACTATAAGTTGTTTATCCAAACAGTACCTATATGGCAGATACTACACACTCAACAATTTTGTTTAAAAATATTTTTTTTTGATCAAAAATATTGAAGCATAATCACTTTACATTATAACTAATTTTGACCGAAATTAATTAATCGCTATGAAGCACAGACACTCCTTGGATTAGGTGTGTCTCAGGTGTCCAACACCGACACGACACCACACTTTAATTACACTGAATTATGTCATTTTTTTTTTCAAATTATTAGATTTGTCGGCGTGTCGTGTCCGGTGTCGTTTTTCATCACTACACATTGAAAAAAATAAACAACTTAAAATTCAAAAAAAAAAAAATCAAAGAAAAAAATGAAGTTGACCTGAGTGAAAGCTTGAGGATCATGAGGAAACACATTAACAACAGTGATCGTATCAATCGAAACCGATTGTTGAAACGCACGCCAAGTGTTCGACGAAACGAGCAAGAGACAGAAAACAGAAATGACTAGTAAAACGGCGAGAATAGCGGAGACAGTGGCGAGATGTTGAGGCTGACGGTGGCGCGGAGGTGGTGAAGGAGTCGCCATGGAAGGGTTTGGATGAAGGTGCGATTCACGAAGTTTCTTCTTCAGAGATCTGGTTTTTGCCATAGCTCTTCATGGGAACGAGAGAGAGGAGAGATGAATGTATAAGATCGTAGGCGGAGTTGTGAAGTTGACGTTGAATAACGGATGTAGTTAACGTACGCCTGTTATTCTACTTTCTGATAGGGTAAATCAAGAGTTACAAGTAATGTAACTAATTTTAAATTACTACAACTTTTTCACAACTTTTTCTTTCAAATTCATATTATAATTTTTTTTCTTCATTTTTCACTCTTTATTGTTTTGGACCGGTGAGAAAAGAGAAAATGAAAGTTGTTATCAACGTTGTCACAAATGGTGGTACATATATCACTGCTCAATGTCGAAACATAAGGTTGTTGGAGTAAAATTTGTAAGAGCATCTATGGTTGATAAATCTATTGAGTATTTAAATGAGTTTTACCTATCATTTACTAATGACAATTGCTTTTTTGACATTCAAAAGTTCTTAACAACACAAGTAAATTATTAAAATACCTCCAGCGGTAGTTAATTATCGTTGGGTTATAACTACAAAACTAGCGGCAGTTAACTGCCGCTGGATTTTTTGGTCTTTTACTTGTGTTCCTAGGACATTTTGAATGTTTGAAGAGCATTTGTCTTTACTTATAGTTTTTTAAAGGGTAACTGGTTAAAATCTCGTGTTGTATTTATGAACATCTTATTTATAAAGGTGTTTACACTGATTTTTGGTAAACAACTGCTGGTTTAAAAAATTGTTACTTGCAAGATCAACCATTCAATCTTAAGGACATATTGTTCTTTTACTTTTCCAGAAATTCATGAATGTTCTTCAATAATTTAAGAAGATATTGGAAAAGGTTATCGAATTTAACTTAGTTAAATCCGTCGAAGTCACTTTCGAAATATAAGTAAATAGTATTGTTTGAAGTAAACAAATAGAGTACAAAAAACACTTAAGAAAACAAACTTAAATTGCATTGATTGAATGTAAATTGGTACACAGATTCATACATTGCAACTTGTGACTCGTTTCTCTCTTGAATGCGGATAGTTTGAGTGTAAGTTTTTTGTATGATTGGATTGTGACCTGTTTCTCCTACGAAAAACTACTATTTATACTAATAGAAAATAAACTACCTACGTAGAATTTGAAACCCCAACTGCTAACATCGAACCGTAGATATTCATCTGATTCAAGCTTTAATTAGGCACACGCTCCTTGAAGATATCCGTTGGCTCGATCTTCTCCAAAACACAACCGTTTTCGATACATTTTTGCCGGTTGAACCGAAACGCGTGTCCCAAACGCCTTTGGTGAGTCCAATTTCGACTAAGTACTCAAGAAATAATATCTATTTCTTCAAGTATAAAGTCAACCTCAGTTTGACCGCATTTAAACCTTCTATTTGAAAATATAGGCTAACAAATTGCCCCCCAGAAACATCATTTTCGATTTCATCCTTTGATATGAAGAAAAGGATGTTTTTGACTTTTACCTTTGGCAGGAAAATGTTAAGAATAAAGATTTAAATAAAAACCTCTAGAACTTCCCTCTACTTGCTTAGCGTATCTACAACTGCTCTTTGCCACGTGTCAGCATCTTTGGCTAATTGAAACTGTAAATTGAACCTCTTTCCAACTTCTTTACTTGCTATAAATAATGTACTATCCTTTGGAAATTTTATTCCATCTTCATCTCCTCCAATCCTCTTCTTTTATCATCAAAAATGGATTTTTTAGGCGATGATTTGATCCTCAACATTGCTAAGAGGGTTGCTGCTGACAGCATGCACGATCTCTTCAGCTTCATGCGAACGAAGAAGAGACATTCTACTCTTTGCAGATCTGAGAAATCTCTAGAGCTTTTGGCAATGATGTTATTGATCTGCTTACTGCTTTAGATGTAACTCCTGAAAGTCTCAGGTTCATGCATCGTTTGTGGGACGCTGGTCACTACATGTTTTGTATCCTCCGGTGCACCCAACACCTGTTGCACCCAAGGCCCCGCCTTGATAAGATGGACGGTTTGCTAAGGAAATCTAGGCCGCAGGCTCCCAATGTGCGAAGTATTTTCGCCTCCTGATGAAGGCTTTCTCTTGGCCGCTTCGTGATGAAGCAGAACTCCTAGAGGATTTCTAGGAACTCTTGATGACCAAGAACCTTCAAAATCATAGATATGACATATTGGGAGGCACCACTTCCTTTACATTCCACTGTCACTGGTACAAAAGATGGCTGCCCCCGGGCATGGTTCGCCGCCGTTTTTGTAATAACTGGTTCAACTGCCTAGGGGACGGAAAAAGGGGCAACTACCGTGGGTTTCTTCCTGCTGATGATGACGAATACATCTTCAACCATTTTTGTGTCCGTTGTCGCCTTGATAGCGAGGTCAGATGGTTGATTGACGTTTTTGGCTTTGATTACCATAATTAGGGTCTTGTTCTACCAGCGCTTAACTTTTCTCGTATTTCCGTCGGTTTACGCGCTTATCTTGTGTAATTTGCCCATTAACTGGCTTTGTAATCTAATGCCATTTTGGTTATTTTTTGAATTATTCTTGTGTGATTGTAATCTCTTGCAACAATGGTTTATATCTTTTCAAATATTTCCCATTTATGCGTAGAATCCTTCGATCGTCGTTCAGTTCTTTGATCTCGTATGCGTTATTTGAAAAAACTCTCAGAATTTTCCCATGGTCCCTCCCAACTAGGTGACCATTTTCCTAAAGCTCGGTCTTTCTTGTCCACTAGCAAGATGACTTTCCAAACTAAATCCCCTTGAGCGAAAAACTTCGACTTGACTTTCTTATTGTAGGCCTTTGCCCCTCTTTCTTTTTGTTGTGAGGATTTCCAATGCCAGCAATCTTTCTTCATCCAAATCGACTAGTTCGTCTAGGATCATATTCCAATAATGATTTGTCGGAATTTTGCATTGTCTTTGTATTCTAGTTGATTGAAGATAAATTTCGACTGGCAATACTGCATCATGACCAAATGTCAACCTAAAGGGTGTGGTGTTAGTAGATTCCTTAGGGGACGTTCGACATGCCCACAAGGCCTCGCTAAGAACTTCATTCCAATTCTTGGGTTTCTCTTTGGTTTTCTTCTTGATTATAGAAATAATGTTTTTGTTTGCCGCCTCTACTTGACCATTTGCTTGGGCATAATATGGTGTTGAAGTTTGTAGTTTATAACCGGTATCTTTAGCAAACTTTACCATTTTTCGACCCGTGAACACGGATCCTTGGTCTGTAGTGATGGTTTCTGGAATACCGTGTTGGAGTAAGCCCTAATAGCCAATCTATATTGATTGGGTTTGGCTTTGTATCATGATATTGATATAAATATATATTGTGAATATATAAATAATAAGGCATTTCTTTATTGATTTTGTTTTGTT
>Ga0315915_1001942_pt1 | contig 25665 bp, 17 predicted proteins | sample MpolbnodulesMG_FD_207738 | JGI IMG/M metagenome (GOLD analysis project Ga0315915, IMG submission 207738) | Medicago polymorpha root nodule microbial communities from Los Angeles, California, United States - branched nodules | ecosystem: Host-associated > Plants > Roots > Nodule | place: USA...
AATGATATTGTTAAAATTCTATTAATGGCTTCAGAAAGTGAAAAAGTGGTGCTTAAAGATAATTTTTGAAAGATAATCCCACTCAAACAACTATTATCCCTTCTTTCAATTCTTTGAAGACAACTTTATATAAAAAACTCATGATATCTCTTTTTCATACATAATTAATCACATTTTCTAATAAAATTTGGAATTGAGATATTGTAACCATAGCTCTTCACTCACATCTTGAATATAACATTAAATTTTCATTTATGGTAATAATTTTCTTATTGATTGAAGAATCATATATACACATTTAATATATTCATTATTGCAGATAGTCAGTAAAAAAAATAGAAGTAATCATGTTTCAAAATGTTCAATATTCAAATTTAAAATTTGGAGATATTTTTTGAAAGAAAATTTGGAGAATTAGGTCAAAAAAATGAATAGAATAAAAAGGAACATCACCTCTGAAAACTAACACGTCTATTTTCGTTAATCACCTTCCCATCAATCGGCTTACACTACAAAAAGATAATATAATTTCAAGGAATTGAAAACAAAAGTGATCCATCATAATTCATATGTATGTTGTTGTTGTAAATACTTAGTTTTTTTTTCCATCTAGATTATGTATTCTAACTAAAATGCAAAAAAAAAAAAGGAAGGACGGACTATATAAAAATTAACATTGAACAAAATCACTTTGCATAAAGTTGTTGTGGTACTCAAAAACTTCAAGCTTTTGATATAGCTTTTCCGATAAAAGATTTTATAATAAACGCAAGATAATCATAAAAAATAATCCATCCAAAATTCCAAGACAATAAAAATGTAAACTAACCAAAATCCTCCATGATAAACTAATTAAAATATATTTTATCTAGGATCAGAAATGCAAACGTGCTCAAGGTTTTCAAAGTAGTTGATGGGTTTCGAAAAATTGGGGAAGAAACTTCTAACCTAGGGATAATATAGCGGCGATATTGGGTGGTGCAGCGATGCAACCACGACAAATCTCACGGCTAAACAGGGGAAGGTGTGTATCTCGCAGTGGTGATCCCTCCATGTACTATTTTAATGATTAAAATTGTGGTTTCTATAGACTCATAAAATCGATGTAAGCGATCAGAGAAAATAATTCCTTTAAGAAGAAATAGGGAGAATATTAAACGAGAGACTCTACAATGTGCACCACCCTAAGTGATCACTTCCAATGTAATCAATAGTGGTGTTAAAGCTTAAAAGATGGGGGTGGTAATTAATTTCATGCATGTTACACAAAAAAAATGCAGCATCACATCCACATCACACGCTAATTAAGCATAGTAGTAGTGAGAAAGGCTACAAGTACAACATGAGAAATTATTTTCAGGAGAAATTATTTTCATGCCAATCATCATTTTCCATTTGGTATATTCAACATTTATTATATATTTATATTTATACAAAAAATGTAGAATTTCACATTGTAGAACTTTTTTTTTTAGTGAACTATTTACCCATACATTTGTATAATTGTTTCAAATGCAATGGTTGTTTTGCAATTTATTCTATATTGGAAGATAGAGGTGCAATTACAAACAAAATTTGTAAGAGAGAAATGAATGAAGAAAAAATCATTTATAATAAGTGAATCTTTCACACAAAAGTTGTCTATTGGGATAAACAGAGGTGCAGTCACAAACAAAATGTGGATGCTCACCTATCATTTGATTGTCGTTGGGGGCATAGGTATCAGTGTTTTGAATCTGATGGAAGAGTTTAAATGACACACACTATGAAATTGATGAAGCTAAAATAGCGGAATCAGAAGCAAATCGTGATGCTCTACATTTTTCCCGAATCAGCATGTAGCACAAACTTGATAATCAAATTGGATGGTGAAGTTGTACTATAAGCAACTCAACTGAACAATTTCGCTGTTTTTTATTTGTAAAATTTAGCAAAACAATGTCGAAAAATTACAAAGGAAAATTATAATGTTTGGTTTATGTTAGTACGCCGTTCGCAAAAAGGGAATTAATACATGACATGTGTTGACTAGGACAGTAATGAATAAGTTGATTTGTTGTTTTGTATCTATTCCTCCATGTGATATTGTTCTATATGGATTCATATTTTGACCCTGATATTTACTCTACATTTTGCACTTATTTGAAAAAAAATTGTTAATTTATATGACGATACGAAGAGTGCGTTAGAGGTGGGGTGAATAACGTTTTTCGAGTTTAAAAGAGTTTGCGAAAGTGTGAGTTAAAATACGATTATGACTATCGGATTATGCTTGATTATGATGATATGAATAAAGCAATGAAAGGAAATAAAGATTCAAATATGAATGAGAAGCTCACTATTGAATCATGTTATAAAATTCATTAATCAATACACACGTAAAAATCACAAAACTAAATTACAATTCCAAAACCCTTGGAGGTGAAAAATGCCTTCATTTATTCAAGTCTTTGATCTTCCACCAATACCCTTGAGAGAAACAAAATTACAATTCCTATAGCAACATAATGATCTACACCTCACACTCTACAAAGATCTTAGAAAAAGTATTTAATCCAAAGAAATGTAGAGAGAGAGAGAGAGACAGAGAGAGAGAGTTTGGAGAGTTTATAGTCTATATGCAAAATGTTTTAATGAATAAAAATTGTGTAGGTATGAGTATATATAGGTGTGAGTGAAAAGAGTTGATTTTAGTCGCAAAACAACATGATGATACGATTCACAAAAAGCATGATATGATTCAAATAGTATAAAATGAGATAATCTGAACATCATGAAGATTGATATAGATCACTAGGACAATAATACCAATCAGACAATTTCCAGATGAAGTTTGAATCGATTCAAACTTCTAAAGGCAAGAGTTTGAATTGTATCTTGAAACCTAGGTGAAGATCGAAACGAATCAATCATTGCTACATATCAATCAAGCCAAAATCTTGGACAAAGTGATGTATTGATGATTTAAAGAAAAACTTTGAATCGTATCAAAGTGATATGAATCATAATATGTTTGAATCGTATCAAAATGACATTTCAGAGGACCAAGTGAACCTGAGGGCGTGATTGGTATGAACCAACACAATGTGGAATCGTATCAAATGACTCAAAAACCAGTTATAACAAGACTTGATTCAGAAAAAAACTTCTAAACACAATTTTAACACATGACACTAATGTAGAGAACCTGAGATCATAGATTAACTAAGTTGCTTTCGAAACAAAACTGTTTAATCATAAAAACATAATCAACATCTAAATAAAAATATCATCAAAACTTAAACTAAGAGGCAATCCACAAAAATAATAATTAAAATGGGCCAAAAGCTATCATCCAAATAACCCATTATTTATTTATATCTTTTTAAAAATTATTCAATACATTAGATAGTTAATAATAACTAATTATATTCATACATGAATATGCTACTACATGTCAACCAACAGTGTGTGAGAATAATATATTTTTCATTATAAATCTATCAAATTTATGTTAAACCATGTTTTATAATACCTGTCTATTTTTAGTTAAATTCTTTTTAAAATGTGTGGTGAATCCATAACATAAAATTAAATTATTTTTTAATAATGATTTATTTACCGTGATTGGCACAAGCTCCATACTAGTTTTGTGAATGGTTGATCTTTGATGTCTCGTTCCAAGACAATTAAATGACCAACTCCGAGGAAATCAACAGTGGGTAGTGGGTCCAATGACAATATTTATCGAAACTAGTAATAACAAGTAAATGTATGTGTTGAATCCCAACCATTCATAATATTTTTGGTTATATCTGAATGTCACAATTAATGTGTGTTAAATCCAAATTGATTCAAATAAAACCGCAAAATCGACCCAAGAAAGAAAAACTGAAAGCCACATAAAACCAAATATTATTAGATGTATTTGAATATTCTTTTGTGAAAATTGTTCGAATCAAATCAAAAGTCATTGGTTTTTTATTTTAATTTTTTTGTCAAGTAGTTAGGTGATTAGAAATTCTTCAAAGTAAATAAGTGAGATGTCCGAGGTTCGAACGTCAGCCGCTACATAAACTATGCATTGTACCTAATACTCGAGCTAAGTTCACGGAAACAATTTTATAATATTAATATTAACTTTGAATAAACGATAACCAATCTAATTGAGTAATGATACTTGAACAACTATTTTGGTACAACTTTGTTGTTCTCTCTTCTTATTGGTCAAAAACAATAGAGAGATGAAAAGTAAGAGAGAATAAGAACTTAATATGAGTATGAGAGAGAAAATTGTACAAAAGTTGTACAAATATCATTTTTCATCTAATTTGAACGGCGTTAAATCAAATCACTTTTGTTTTGAAATAATTTAAGCCTAACAGATTTATAATTATTTTAATGTTTAAATGAAACGTGTTTTTACCTCATAATCGATTCAGAACGCAAAAATCGGAGACTTAATCGGACTCTCACCCTCTAAGCCAAATGGAACTACTGTATTATTTTAAAGTTTCGCGGTTATGCCCCCGATTCCATTCCATTTGTTTAGTTTAGTTTATAGTTAACGCCAGCAAAAACAAGAAGACAAGTACGAGTGAGTGAGTAGTTGTTGTCGTTCAACTTCACCACCACCACCACCACCACCACCACCATCATCATCATCACACTAGATCCCTTCCTTCATCAATTCAATTAATCTATAATCGATTCTTCTTCATCGATCGCTTCGGTGAGTTAAGCTTTTTTTTCTCATCGACTCAATTTTCTTCTTCCTCTTCTTACTTCACTTTTTTCATTTTCAATTTCACTTATTCTCAAGCTCTTTTCTTCTTCTTTCTTTGATTCCCAATTTCAATTCTCACTTCTTATTTTCCCTTTCTAAGATCAAACCTTCATTTCATCAAAATATTCCAATTCTTTCATTTTCTGAATTTACTTGGATAAAGTAAAATGCGTTGTTATGTTTTAATCTTAGTGTTAAACTAATTCGATCACCTTCACTATCTTAGGTTTTTTAATTTTTAATTTATTCACATGCAACTGTTTGTTTCTTTCTCAAATTACGCCGTAGCTGTGATTTTAATTTTGCTTTCTAATTTAGAGCTGAATTCAACAAATTCAAGCTTTGATGTTCCATTTTCCATTTGTTGGCGGGAAAATCGAAGGATCATTGATAATTGAGAAATTTTTAGGTCTGTTGAATTCTCCATGGGTTTGTGTCTGTTAGATTAAGTAATTTATCGACGCTGAATTTGATGTTTTACTTTGTTGGAATTTTTATCCTTACTCTGTCACTGGGTCAAGTTTATAGGTTTTGATTATGTTGTTAATTGTTATGTATGCGTGATTTGCGTGTTTCTTGTGGATTAGCATTGGCAGAAGAAGACAGCGAAACAGTTCATTAAGCAATATTTTTTTTTTTTTAAATGGTAACGATTGAGTATTGAGATTTGAAGTTTGATCTGCAAATCTTATATTTTTCTGGTCTAGGTGGGAATTTGGACTTGGAAGAGTAGTTGTAGTTTAGTTTGATCAATATGTTGCAGTTCAGTCGAACTAAGGTCCGCTGTCTATTGTTGATAATCACTGGTACATGCCCTTCCTGCACAGGGCAAGAGCAGTTGGTGTTGAACGTTTTTTGTCGGAAGTGTTGTTTTTGTCTAATTGAGCATTCGGACTCTAATTTCTGCTTAAGTTGTTTAACTTGTTTGTAGTTAGAACCACCTAGTGAAAAAAGGCTTGGTTGCTTTTGTTACTGTTGTTTAGTATGTATCCGTAAATTCTGCTACCACCTTGCCTAATATATACAGACAAATGATTAGTGCTCAAAGCGATGCCCAAGTTGGCATTAATAGCTTGAATAATGGTGTTCTGTTAATTATTATCATATATTATAGTTGTAGATGTAAAACATGCATTATACATGCAGTCAAATGCTGATGTATTCTATGTGAATGTTTTACATCTACAAGTGTTAGATTGTCACATCTAGAGCCTAGTTTTCTACGATTTCTCTATATATCTCTTTTTGGTGCTAGGATGCAATTGACATTCCTTATCCTTTTTGGTGATTTTCAGACAATCAAGGAAATCAGTCATGGGCCCTACCAGGAAATCTAGAAGTGTAAATAAGAGGTTCTCTAATATTCGTGAGGCTGCAGCTAGTAAAGATAAAGATGCAGCAAATACCGGCAAGAATAGGCAGAAGGCTAGTCCTGCTATTCAGAAGGTGAATTTGTTTCTTAACTTCTTTGAAACAAAATTCTTTTTGTATACATGTATTCAGAATATGGGAAATAAAGTTTCCATTTTCAATTTTTTTTTGGCCTATTTGAGCATGCTCCTTCAATCGAGCGGAAAAGAATTCATCATAGTACTTTTTTGTTTAGGAAAAAAAAGAATTTTGTCAATATCAAATTAGGTGTTAAAAAATTAAAAGAAATGTTTGATAAAATTTGTCAGGATTTATTTCTTAGTTTGTAAAATTTCAATGCTATGCAGAAGAGAAAATTGACCGACATGTTAGGACCACAATGGAGTAAAGCAGAGCTTGAGCGTTTCTATGAAGCTTACCGTGAATATGGGAAAGATTGGAAGAAGGTTAGTTATAGTTTTTTACTAATAATAAGGTGATTTTTATTGAATACAGGTTAATAATCAATTCCCGCCTTCAGTTTTCTGTCTAATAAACTATAAATGAGCTATATATCTAGTAAATACTGCTAGAATTTCTATGGAAGTTGCTAAATCATGATTGTGTCTTGTTTTGTGAATCTACCTTCTTTAATGCGCTTCTATTTCGTAGTGCAATGTAATTACCGAAGACATCATCCTTCAGGTACATTTTTACTATGTTTACAGGTTGCTCTTGCAGTACGTAATAGGACCATGGAAATGGTAGAAGCCCTGTACACTAAGAACAGGGTAAGTGCAGCACATGCATCAACATCTTGATTAACTTACTTATATTTCCAACATGCATACCTCACGTGTTCACTATTTACTTTTAAAAGGATTATAAAACACATATATTTTCTTTTGAACAATTATAAAACACATATCTTAAACATTCATGTACAGACATATACTTATTGTGAGTTTTGTAATCTTACCCTTTCTAGAGTATTTTTTTTTTTATAAACCCTATCTGGAGTTGTTTTGTATCTTTTCCCACACAGCTGGAAAACAGGTTTTCTACCCTTCATACTATCTGTTTTAAACAAGTGATTGCTTTGGTTATGTTTGCTACTTTGCAAAGGATTTGTTTCAAGTTTAGCAATCACATTCCGGGAATACATGGGTAGGAAACGAATATCCATGTTTGTTACAAGGTTAAGAACAAATTATTCCTGATAACTTCTTGCACTTTCGATATTCCCATGTAGGAGGGTGTGAAGGTGGATTTCCAGGGGATTTTTTTATGCTTTTTTGGGAAACTCTTATAGCTACCAACTTACGTAGGAATATTAAAATGTGTGCCAAACACCTTTTTTATAATACACCCGGGATAGCATAATTCGCTGCTGTAACTGAGAACTGCGAATTGGTACGCTCATACCAATTCACAATACTTTCACGAATTTGCTCGCAAAAACCCGTGTTCAATTCATAAAAAGCCACCAACAAGAAAACAAGAAAGAACAGTCTCCCATTTGACTGGGAATATAACCCACTCAGACTGCAATGTGATCATAGACCGCCATATTGACTATAAGGAGAAGATCTTTCAACTTTTTAGAAGCAAAATATCTTCAATCCCAAACTTACTCCTTATCATGTCACACACTGCATTTTTATAGTGAATCATCCTCTCTATTGTTTAGACACTTTCGATGTGGGACTTCTCTCATTTGTTTCTTTGAAAGCTTACAATAAACGTTACCGCCAATACTCAATTTGGGACTACTCTTACTCTATTATTGTAAGATGTTAAGATTTGTTTATTTTCATTTTGTAATTGTTAAATTCTTAATTAAATTAGTACTTTTTTTTACAGATTAATCAATTTAGTAATTAGTCTTTCCAATAAAAACAACCACACATGATTATTAACATTAAAATATTTTAAGACTCCTATTTTCATCTTTTAATATTTTAAGTTAATTTTTATTGATATTTTATCTTATTAGCATGTACTTTATTTTTTTTAACTAGTCTTGATAAAAATTTATTGGTAGCGTACTAATAAAAACATTAAAATGTACCACGAACCCAAATAACATACCAGAGATGTATTCCCTCCACATAGCCAATACTTCAAGAGTTGCGTACCACGTAACCAAACCCGTACCAGTTACCAGAGTGAATGGCAAACCACGTGACTATGCATAGGAACAGGATTCACATCATTTATATTCCTATGAAAGTCATACGTCGGAGTTATTTTTCATGACTCGAAACAAATGCCTACCTGGAGATTTATATGATGAACAAGAAAAGGAGATAGAAAAGAGATAATGTAAGTCTAAAAAATTTGTGAAATTATTTTGTAAATATCTGTTAAATATTCAAGCAGTAGTACGAGAATCATTTTTTCCTGAGATTTTCTTCTAGCTCATGTGACCAATCATTGCTGTTGGCTATCCCCCAAAAGATCTACATTTATGTTACGTTTTACTGAATTATTAGTTGACGTCATATGATTAAGGGATACATCTCAATATATAGTGTGGTATATTTTTTTGTAAAACATAATATTCTTTGTGTTATTTGTAGGCATACTTGTCTCTTCCAGAGGGCACTGCTTCTGTGGTTGGGCTGATAGCAATGATGACAGACCATTATAGTATTCTGGTAAGAACTAATTTAAACTTTTGGCTAGTTTTAGTGAACATATAAATCAGGGTTCCTGTTTTTATAACATTCTTGTGTCAAGTTGCTTTCATTTTCAGATGCTATATTAAAGATTACCCTCCTCCCCCCTCTTCAAATCCTTTTCATCAGTTGTTTAATGAAAATAAGTTGTATTATTCCAAAAGGAGTTTTCTTAAAATTGGTAATGTAAAGGATATGCCACTTTTTTTTACCGAGATTTCCTATTCAGTTTAACTAGCACGCGTCATGATCTTGGGTACATTGTACTTCACTTTCATTTGGCTCCATTATACGGGAAATCTAAAGAGTCTCTTTTCTATCTAAAGAAATACATCCACATACACGTCAATGATTAGAAAGAACTGAAAGGATAATATAGGATGTTCCAATACGAACGACAATAAATAGCTGAATTTTCTGACCTAAATGTTGAGGGTTTATTTATTTTTCAATGCTTTTGATGTCAGAAGAATTTATTTCATAAAAAATTATATAAACAACCATATGTTATTTGTATATTATCGATTGCGACAGAGGTGGATGCTGGCAGTAATTATCATCTGTCTGTTTAATTAAAGCTGTATTTGGGAAGTAATAATCAGTTTATTGATCTCGAACCTCTGCTTTCCTACCCGGCACTGTCCCTAGAAACTAAATCATTGAAAGAGAAGGCTCACAAGGACAACAATAACAATGAAGCCTTTTCCTACAAGGTGGGTCTGCCAGGCCATAGAGAAAAGGCTCCTTGATAAGATTAATTTCACTCAAGTGTTAAGGATGTTAAGATGTATCTGGTTTAAGTCAGCATTGCTTATTATTTTTTCGTATAAATTTCAATGGCTAACACTAGTTTCTGACAAATATTCATAAGCAATTAAAGCCTGAGTAATTTTAATTGGCAGGGAGGAAGTGACAGTGGAAAAGAAAGCAATGAAGATTCAGAAATAATGAAAAAGTCTAAAAAACGTCCACGTGGAAAGCCAAATGACAATAAAGCAGTAGATGGACACTTTTCAGATCATTCTCAGCCACATTCTGTTGCATCAGATGATGGTTGCCTGTCATTGTTGAAGAAGAGGCATTCTGGTGAGTTAATATGTTTACTAAATTCTCTCATTTAACTCTGCTTGTTTTGGTTTTTGAACCCTTAAGGCTATGTTTAGTAAAAACTGATGATGTCTAGTTGAAAAATTTACAGCTAACTTTTAGGGCCTAACTACTTTAAGGTTCAAGCTAAAAAGAACTTTAAAAGTGAAGTAGAAGCTGTGTAGTAGTTGTAAGCTAAATGTTGTTTGGTAAAGTATTTTTATAAAGGTTTTGATAAAAAAGAAGGATCATGAACTAATTGTTATTTCCGGTGTGTTTCGCTCCGTTGCTAGACATTCCTTTCTCCAATGAGTATATGGGGTTTCTTCCCTCGATGTAGACTCAAAATACCATCTCAAAAACAAATGGCATACACACACACTGGAGCCAATCCAACTTCTGCTGCTAGTATGAGAAAACCCAAACATTTGCTCCCACTAAACCACTTTCTATTAATTCCACAAGCACCTAACATTCAATGATTCCAAGACACTCATCCCAAAATCCCTAGAAAACATGGGCTCCTCATGTGAGGTGGAGTCCGTGTTTATACTCAGCAGCATGTCTGGGGTGAAGAAATGCTGCATCTACATTCCCCCTACAACAGGGCCGTGTCCATGAGGCCCATGGCCACCACTGAACTGAAGAGTTTGAATCGGTAGTGTGTGTCTTCTGCCTCATCCTTGCTATACAATGTTTCACTTGTTGCAAGGGTCATCGAGGACAATTATTACATACTAGTTTTGAGCCACAATTGTCTAGCTAATGGCAGCCCCACTGTCCAGGCTGAAGGGCTACTCTGATTTGTAAGGAGAGAGAAAAGGTTCTTGGAGGGGGGAGGGTTAGGAAGAAGCTCTTTATCTTTTCTGGTAGTAAATAAATCTCATTAATGTTCCACTATCCTAGACTCTGAGAAGCCAAAAGTAGAACATGGTAGAAAGGACCAGAGCTGAAGTAGAATTTAGTGATATGGATCGTGGGATCTGTGGGATGTTATGGCTAAAAATGCTTCTTGAAGAATTAAGGATGCCTATAAACATACCAAAAAATTACATCTTGGCAACATGGTTGCAAGAAGTATTGTCTGAATTTCGGTACTATGTGATAGAACTAGACATGTAGAAATCGACTGACATTTCATAAAAGCTGATAGACCTATTTGTATGCCATTTGTTTCAATTGTACAACAGGTGGCGGATATCCTAAGTAAAGAACTATTCCTGCTTAATTTGGAATGTATTATAAGCAAGCTAGGCGTGATAGATATATCAGCTTGAGGGAGGTGTTAAAGTTTGCAAGAAATGAATTATTAGTTAGAATAAAATCTGAATTAAAAATTCTGATTATGACAGGGAGGCTGTTTTTTGTCCCTTAGCTTTCAATTTTGTAACAGATTGGTTATCTCTCGTCTTAACTAATTCTAACTATGTTTCCTACTGTAGATTTCACAGTAATGAATATGAGAATATTTTTTTCTTATAAAATTTGCATACTAATTTGGCTCTTACTGTTATTGTGGATGGCTTCTAATCTTTGAAGAATTTATTTAATATTTAATAATATGGAGTTTTTTTTTTTGAGATATGGAGTTTGTTGAAATATTATTTCCCTTTATTATATTATTAACATTATTATTACTATTATCATCATCATCATCATCATCATTATTATTATTTATTATTATTATTATTCTATTTTAATGGTTGTTTATTTTTCCAATATATCACTCGTTAAATTAAGAAGTTGATTAGTTGTATTCTCTCCTATAAGGACCACCCTTCTCATTGAAATAACGTACTCTCAGATTATAGAGTAATTTCCACAGAATTTCTCTTGGACAAGTAAAATCTGTTATCTATCTTACTGTTTTGTGATATGCATATCAGGAATCAGGCCTCATGCTGTTCGAAAAAGGACTCCCCGTGTCCCTATTTCATATTCTATTGGCAAAGATAATGAGGGAAAGTTTTTTTCATCTGCTAGGCAGGACTCCAAACAAATGGTTGATACAACTGATGTCACTCATAAAATTGCATTAGCATTATCAGAGGCTTCACAGAGAGGTGGTTCTTCAAAAAAAGTTGGATCGCCAAACAAGAAAAACTTGCAATCACCCAATCCGAAAAGTGGGAAGAAGGTAAAAGTACCATCTATAACCCCAGTTATCCTTTTGTGTTACATTATTTCTTTAAAATTATAACTTATTCTAGGCGGTTATGATTTTCAGCATGTTAAATCAGGAATAGTTGGAGCTAAGTTTCGCAAATCTGACATGGATGAAGGTAGTTCTGAGTTGAGTTTAGGAAGCACAGAAGGTGATAATGGAGATTATTCTGGAAAATTAATTCATCGGAACAGTAGAGAAAATACTGGAAGAGTAAGGAATCGGGAAAAGGGAATAAAAAACTACAGAAAGAGTTTAGAACCCCAGAAAAATACAAACAAGCATTTGAATGACATAAAGGAGGCCTCCAGTGGAACCGATGATGGAAAAAACCAGAGTTCCTTCAAGTCCAATTTTGACACAGATTTTGCAAATGCAAAAAGTGTGAGGTCTTCTTACAAGGGTCCCAGAAAGAAGAGTAAAAGACTACATTTTGAGGAAGGTATTTTGTAATTGCATTTGTTTCATAAAGTTGGTTTTCCTTTTATCAGCTTGGCTTGCTATTTCTAACTAAAATTTTGAGCTTGGCTTAACTGTCTTATTAAACAAGTATGATATGCTTTATGATGTAAAAGGAACAAAGATGGTGCAACTTGGTTGGAACCTGGCGTTTCTGTCATGAAGCAAAGCTTACTATTTTTTCTCACTGAAAGAAGGATATTAGACTCCGGATTATATTGCTTTTTTTCCTAAATAAGTCGCAGTCAGTGTTAGAGGGGGACTATCCTCTCTTCTGGGAAAAACTAGGGAAAATTTTTGTGACCATTTACTTTAGTTAATAAGTGAAAGAGAAGTTACAGAACTACAGAAGGGACATAGAAATCTACCTTCTTTCCAAGGGAATAAACTATCTGATACTAAACCGATGCTGCAAAAGATCCAACTCTGGCTGATATATGTTCTATTTAAGCATAATGTTCTAATTGTTTTATCTATTGGTTTGTGGTTACATCGGCCCATTATTTCATTGGAAGATTTTGGCATAATGTTCTAGTTGTTTTTTATGTTATATTCTTTCAATTTTCTGTTATATCGGCCCATTATTTCATTGGAAGATTTTGGCATAAGTTAGCCTAGAGATTATGATTTTGGTGCATTACAGTTGTTGCACGATGCATTTGGTGTTGTCCGAACAGGAAAGGAAAACCAATTGGATTAGAATTCATTATTGAGTGGCGTGCAAGATAGATAAATTGAACTAGATTTTAGTTGATACAGTATCTAGCACATTGCTCGGTTTTAAACTTCGAACCTTGATATTTGATAGTGTAACCTATATTTATTTGGACAGGTATAGGTTATATGTTTTGATTGAATCATACATTCGTAGGTGGTAGTGTGTCTTTTCCTTTTACCATTTTCCTAGGCTTTAATTTGTTACTCCTAATCAAATTAAAAAATTTATGATTGCATTCACCCCCCCAATCACTTCTTATTCTCGGTGTTTCTCTTTCTGTAGATGAAGGTTCGGCTTTTGATGCTCTGAAAACTTTGGCTGATCTATCTTTGATGATGCCAGAAACAAACCCTCACACTGGTAAGGCATTTATGTTTTTGACTTAATAATCTTTGATCCCTTTCATTTAAACTATTCCTTCTGCCTTTCCTGTGGATCAATAATTATTAATAAGAAACTTGCAAAGACTACCATCTAATTTTAGTGGTTATGTAATTGTATGCACTAACCACATTCCTTTTCCCTCCTCATTATTTGACATAAATGATCTCATATCTGACCTTTCATTATCATTAACTCAAAAATATCACAGTGGGAGTATTTCCCATCATGCAATTTTCTGGTTTTTGGGTAGAAGGATTTGTGTTTAGTAAGCCTAAAAGTTGTCTCCTAATTTACAATTTGAATCTTCCATTTAAGAGACATTGAGCTCTGACTTTTGAATTAAAAGTTCTAGACAATAACATGCATAATAATATGAATGCTTGGAGAGGAGTGTTTGGCCTTTTGAGGATCTCTTTTACACTGTATATTTGTGATAGGATGCTTTCACCTCTCGCTGGGGTTCTTGTCATAGTTGCTTCCTCTGCTGGGATGCACTATTCTCTGCATCAGCATTGAATAATATCTTTTTAATCTTAAGCAGGCCATGTACCAAGAATATAATTGACTCTAAATTTTTTTTTTTTTGTTTTTTGTTTTTCATTTAACATTTTGGTGCCTGAGCTATAAAGGAGGAAATTGTGCTCCAATTTTCTCAAGCTGACTCAAACACATTAATAATTAGCTTTCAACAGTTTGGCAAGAAATCTATTCTAAGAACATATAGGCATAGGTTCTTAATTCTTTATTTTTTTCATTCCATGAAGGCCTATCGAACAGCCTCTTCCAACTCTAAAAGTCTATATCAACAAATGGTTTGCTTGCCGAAAATGGGGGGCCAACTTAAGTACTAAAAGGACTTCTTTATACTTGATTTACAGAAATACTGATGATCCCATCTACCTCAAAGAAAAATCTTAAATAACTTCATTTACTGTTTCCTTTTATATTTGAGTGTAACTTGTCTTTATCATCTCACTAGCTACTACCCTCTGAACCAACTATCTTACCATTGTAATTCAACATAACAATTATCTCTAACCCAGCCAAAATTTTCCCTTGAGTGAGACCTTTCTTCTTTCTTTAATAATTCATTAACTGAGTTTCCTGGGGGGATAGGTAGCTCACTTGGTTGAGTTACGAGATTAAAGGAGTTAAGGAGTTAAAGGTTCAGGGTTCGAAACCTGGCAAGGGTGAAAATACTAACATAACAATTAACATACTAACATTTGCTATTAAAAGAAAAAACTAAGTTTGCTTTTAACTTGCTGGAGACTATGAAACTTCTTAACCTGGTACATTTTTTATTATAGTAATTCAAAATAACATTTTACATGCTTCAGTCAGTTGATCATTTCTTTTTCTTTCGGGCTGTTTTACCATATCATTTTCTTTCCTGTATGCTTTTAGATATTCATAAAATTGCACAGTATATAACAACTTTGCTCTTTTTACCATAAAGAAAATATCTATTTATTTTATGACTATCCTTTTCCATTATACTTTATGATTGTGTAACTTTTTCATATACTATCGTCTGTGTCTCAGAATCATTTGTGCAGTTCAATGAAGGAAACCTTGAGGAGTCTAAAATGGAAACAGATAACGGAAACAGTTCAAGAAAATCGGGCAAGGGTTTTTCTGATAAAGGAGATGCTGCTCCCAAAGCAGAGGGAGCATACCAGCTTAGTGCTGGAAGCAGGAAAAGAAAACAAAAATCTTTTACTTTAAATGTAAGAACTGATTATTTTCCACCATTCAATTGCAAAATTGATGGTTTCTCAATTTCTCTACATTTTCTGTCTAGTATTTTGGCATATAGTTCGCAAATAAGAAATATCTTGTTTGTTGCAGAATGATGAAACGCATACTGGTTCTCAGAAAATCACGGTATGAAATTATTTATTACTACCAGATGAATATATAACTTGACTCACATTTTATGAAGAGGTCCCTGTTTGTTCTCTCTTTTTTTTCCAACTAGTTTTGATTTTAAGCAGAACTGGTAACATTGGATGGAAATGCCACCCAATCTTACTGTTAATATTTGATGAGACTCTTACTAAAAAATAAATAAATAATATTTGATGAGACTTTTGTCTGGAATTTGATGGTTGCGAACTTGCAATTGAAATTGACTAAAATAAAAAATGAAATTTGAAGGTCATGATTTAAGTTTGATTTGATGAAGATGACACACACACGTTAAAGTAAAGTTAAATATAAGGATCTAATGTGTGTAGTTGCCGTTTAAAATGCCCTATGCTCTTATGTGTTAGTGTTACCAATTTATGTTCGTGGTAGAACACACTAGCCAGTCTCAGTTGATGACAGGTTGTTTCCTCACTTTATTTTCCATATTTAGTCAAAGTATGATAATGTTCACAATTATTTCATAAGACATCCATGAAAGTGAAAGATTATCGTATCTGCTGGATTAACAATTATTAAGTTAACAAGACCCTATATTATTTAGACTACCTAAAACAATGTTTGATTCAAAGGAACGAATCACAACTATTAGGAATGACAATAACAACACGATTAAGGGAATTTAATAGAGCAGTTATAGGGTCATGGTTTCACTATGTAACTTCGATAACCCCCAATGCTAGTTCTATATGAGTACATAATTATTCCCAATTATTAATTCCTCAACTAATTCTATTAACAACGTTTGGTCACACATTGAAAATACTCTTTTCCTCCATTAATTCATTGTTTGGTCATTCAAAAAAAAATATGAATTAGGGAAAGCATTAAGGCCCAACAGGTTAAATGATTCAAAGAATAGAATCTAGGTTTGGTCATGCAAACATCCTAACTCCAATTATCCTATATATCTACCAATTAATTGTACTTGGTCACTTGCAATTAATTGATTAAAAGCATATAAAGAGTGGTCAATCCTAACATGTGATTAGAGAATTAGGAGAATTCAATAAGAATAATAAGAAGCATTCAATATAAAATTAGAATAGAAAGTTAATACATAGTAAAGGTATCTCAATCACAAGATCCACCAACAACCCTAGAAGAGAGCTTAGTTGTTCATTGTCATAAAGAAAATCAAATCAATAGCAATGGTTTTCATGAAGTTAAGAAAGAAGAATAAAAGTTAAAAACCCTAAATGAGGAGGGAATCTTTGCTCAAAAACTTGAGACACCTTTCTTCATCTCCAAGCACTTCCAAAGTCTCTCTCTCGGTCTTGGACAAAACATCCATCTTTCTCCTCCCCTTTAACTTGCACCACACTTCCTTTTTATATGACAACTCACCTTTTAAATTCTCCTTCCTTTGTTTTCTCATTGGGCCTTCTGGGATGTTGGAGAGTTTTGACCTCTCACCTTTAGTTTTCAATGTGCTGACTACTAGTTATTTTTACCAGCCATATCTTATAATTTCTCTAAACATGACCCAAAGTATCACTCAAAAGTGCACTAAGTTGCAGTTTATCAACTATGTATCATATTTTTACATTATCTATTCTATATTAAATGCTGTTACATTTGGCTTTTGGAATTTTCTTCTCTGTATTTCACCTTCTATACACATTGCACTTGGTATTGTCTTGTATATGCTTGTTTGTATACTCACTTACCTTATCAAATATTTACATCGTAGGTTACTGATGAGGTGAAGAAGCCCACTGTTAAAGGCAAGCGGTCATCTGTCAGTGCAGCTCATTCCAGAAACCTAAATATGGTGAAATCCCTTGGAAATATGTCTTCAAATATCGTTGACAAAGCAGAAAGGGGTGATTCATCCTTTTCCCCCATAAATTTTTTGTCTACAAACCAAGTCGGTCAAGTAAACAGCGGCCGACCTAGAAGAAAGATGGAAAAACCAAAACCAATGGTACAACAAGATCATACAATGTCTGAAAATAAATTTAGTGGTCAACATGATAAATCCATCGCTTCATACTGGAGGAATAGTATGGAACGTCATAAGGTTAATTTTCTGCCATTTGTGCACGGTGACAATTATTGAATTTTTAATCTTATATAGGAAGTATAATTTATTTTTTGTTATCACAGGGAATGCTTATTAATTGTCTGTCTTCACATCAAATGCGGCGATGGTGCACCTCTGAATGGTTTTATAGTGCTATTGATTATCCATGGTTTTCAAAGAGAGAGTTTGTAGAATACTTAGAACATGTTGGACTGGGTCATGTTCCCAGATTGACTCGTATTGAGTGGGGAGTCATTAGAAGGTATTTGATGTTAAATGCTTATGTTTACTTCTTCCTATACTACTATCATATTGTAGATTAAATCTTTTAAAGATATAAAAGCATTCATATACTTCCATTTGATGATGGTATAAGCTTTTTGGGTTGAATTTGTCATTGGCATATAGTACTAGAGCCTTTACTACCAAGTGGTCATGATTTCATCAATCTTCGCATATCCTAACAAGTAACAACTTTGGGCCCCTCTGTTTTAAATTTTGGCAGAATTAATTTTGAAAAAAAATCATTTTAATCTATTTTGTAAAAATTCATTGTAATTAATTTTGGCAGAATTAATTTTGATGATTTAAGAGTCACTTTACAAGAACCAATTTTTTTAAGGCAAGTGTAGATTGGTTTTGTGGATTCCACACCCAAAACAATTTCTTCTCGGCAGTAAATTTTAAAAAATTTAGTTGTCTCAATAATTTTCTACTCACCGCAAACTTACTTTTGATGAACATAAAATGTCACTCAAACAACCTCAACTACATCAAAACTTCATTTTGGTGAATGAGAAATGCCTCAAATGTAAATTTCGATATCATCTGGATAGGCACTTAAGATTTTGAGATGAGTACTTTACAAACTACTTCATTTATATGCTACTCTTATGCAGTTCTCTTGGTAGACCACGAAGATTTTCAGAGCAATTTTTGACAGAAGAAAAACATAAACTTAATCAGTACCGGGAATCTGTCAGATCACATTATGCTGAAGTTCTTGCTGGTACCAAGGAAGGCCTACCTGCTGATTTGGCCCAGCCATTAATTGTTGGGCAGCGTGTTATTGCTATTCATCCAAAGACGAGGGAGATTCATGATGGAAGCATACTGACTGTTGACCATTGTAGATACCGGGTTCAGTTTGACCAGCATGAACTCGGGGTTGAATTTGTCATGGTATGTTTCCCTCTCTTTTGATGAATGGCCCGAGCCTTATGCATTGGCCTGCCATTGTTATTATCGCTTTTATTAAAATTCCATCATATACATAGGTAGGTATTTTATTACATCAAATGAAATTTATTTTAGATTGTATTTGGTAATTTTGCAATATTTGAAATTGGTTATACACAGGTGATAGGATAGTAATAGATCAAGCTCATCAAAATCCCTATTTTATATATGATCTCGCGGTACTATGATGGCAAAATAATTCAATACATGTACTAAGGGTTTGTTTGGATAACCTCTGATAGAAGTGTGTTTATGATATATATCTGAAAAAAGTGTGTTTGGATAACCTGTGTGTGTGTGTGTGAGCGTTAGAATTAGGGAGAAACTTTGATCTTGTATTTCATAATCTGTGGAATCTAATACAGGCTTCTTTTTCTAATTGTGAGAAAAACACTTAAAATTATCTAATTCATATAAAATTTCTTAAATATTTAAAATTGTGAGTACATTTTTTTTAACAAAAAAGCACTAATATTGGATATTTTGAATACTGTTATTTGGTAATTTGGTTTTGAATATTTGCATTGCTCTTCCATCCTGCTTTTGGTCCTGTTTGCCCATTACCGTCCTTAGATAGTGTGATTGATTGGTTGTTTTCCCAAAATAATAGCATAATTCGACATAAATCTTTTAATATTGCAGGATATTGACTGCATGCCTCTGTATCCATCTGAAAATATGCCCATGTCTCTGATAAGACACCATATTACTCCTGCTAGAATGAATGAGAACCTTAGAGAGCTTACGCACAATGGGAAACTAGCACAAAGAAAGATCTCCGAGCACACAATATTGTCTCCAAGTGAGAAGTCAGATGCCATTAAAGGTCGCTGTGTGCCACCCGCTATGCATGTAAGCAGTACTTTAGTTTATATTTTTATAAAAAAATTGGGGAATCGAGATTTTTTTTTATAATTAAAGTGGCACTAATAACCATTTTACAACCGTCCCCGAGGGGATTTGAACTTTGTACCTTGAGGTTACAAGGCTAAACTCTTACCACAGAGTCAGCACCTGTGTAAGTAGTACTTCATTAAAACGTGTGCAAATTTATTTCGAGATTGACATTAGATTCTGTTCTGGTGATGATTTGGCCCCGGTGTATGTTTGGATGATATAATTAACATTTTCAAGGAATTAAAAATTCTTACTATTTTAGTTGCTTCAATTGAACACATATTGTTGTTTGTAAACTATTTTGTTTGATTAAAGTAATTAAATTCCTTCGATTATAGATGGTTTTGATAACATATCTGTAATTGTCTGTGCCATGATGAATAAAAATATTTATCCAGTGTTTGTTAACAAGTATATTTAGTAAAAAACAAGCAACCTATTATGTTTAAAAAACAAGCAATAAATAATGATCAAAAGAATTAAATAATGAGTAGTTTGCTATTAGTGAATAAATTCAAACTCTTTTACCCATAACGAGTAATTTTCCCCCCTTTTTTCGGTAGGGGTTTTCTTCAAGCTGCAAATCACAAGCAAAAGTTGCGGGCAGTGAGATTTGTAATGGCCAATCAGCATCAAGTTCTCATTCTTCCTTTCTTGAACGACTCCAATCAAAAGAAGCTGATATATTGGCTATTTCAGAATTGACTCGTGCTCTAGAAAAGAAGGTACTGCCTGAAAGAATCTCAGTTTTTTCTTCTGTTACTCTTTTGTTATAACTTAATAATAAAAATAAAATATCAACTGTTGAAAACCCATTTTCGAAAGTGAGTTTGAGCTGTTAATTTTGAACTTCTAGGAACTTGTATTGTCGGAACTGAAGCACATGAATGATGGGGTATCAGAAAGCCAGAAATACGGAGAGAACTTGGTGAAAGATTCGGAACCTTTTAAAAGGAATTATGCTTCAGTGCTGAAGCAATTAACTGAAGCAAATGAACAGGCATGAATCTTGATGGACCACTAAGAAGAATTTAATCCTTTGTTTTCTACTTTTTCGCCTTACTGTTCCAATTTGAATAATTTACAATTGCATGTGTTGATTGCCGCTTCTGCAGGTTTCTTCTAGCTTATTTTGCTTGAGGCAACGCAATGCATATCAAGCAAGCTCTTCAGTTTTGTCATTGAAGCCCATTACAAATTTAGAGGATCCCGGTGGTCAGGCTAGCTCTTCCAATTGCTCAGCTTGCCACAACCAAGAATCTATATCTCAGAGTCACATAGCTGAAATTGTTGAAAGTTCTAGAAGAAAAGCCAGAACCATGATTGTTCAAGCTACTCAGGTATAGAATGGCTGCTTTCTTTGCGCCTAATTAGTAAATAGAACAGTTGAAAAAATGGAATTCCAAAGAAAAATTATTGAAAGGAGAGAATCTCTCCTCCAAGGGTTTCCCCTTCACAATAGAGTTGTTACTTTATTCAAGCCCTATACAATATTCAAAAGATGCTTTCTACCCTGTGTTCTCTTATTTATACACATACTCTCTATAACAACCTCAACTAACTAACTAATTCTTTAACAACTCTTAAACTACTTTAACTATTATTTCCCGTTACTCTATAATCCTAACAGGAATATGTATTCATTTCAAACAAAACACTTACCTTATATATATGATGTATTGTAATATTTACTACTCAAACCAAATGTTTGAAACTTGCTCTCATTTTGATATATAACAAGACCTGCATACACTGCACTAGACAGTTACAGTTAGGCCTCATCTGTTAAAGGTCAAATGCCTCGTCTTTTAGGGAGGATTAATTTGGATTACTGAAAGAGAAAAATGTTAAGGAGATGATAAATATTTAACTAGAATACAGGGTAAATTTCTTGTTCGGGTAAGAGGATTTTTATAATTCCAAGCAAAAATATTTTGAAGCATTGCCTGCTGATGGACAGTCAGTAAAGATTCACTTCTATAACTATTATTGGATTTTCTTCATTTCTTCCTTGATGACTCGACTAAAATACATTAGTATAGTGACCTTTCTTTATGGTATCATTTTCAATTTTCTTGGTGACAGTGATCTGGTGATCTACGTTTGACTATAGTCTCATAAAAACCATTGCAGGCAATGTCAGTTTTCAGAAAGACAGAAAGTAAGGTTGAAAGAGTTGAGGATGCAATAAATTTTATCAATAACCGGCTTTCGGTCGATGACTCTACTGCTTCAGCCACAAATTTTCGGGCCATAGATTCTATTACTTTGGCTTCTCGTGATCAATTGGCTGCTAGCAGCACATTAAACATTTTGGCAAGGTGTCCTGTACAAGATGATGAACTTAACAGTTCGTCTGACCAAAATGAAATGAAAATCCCCTCAGAACTCATATCTCATTGTCTAGCTACACTGCTCATGATTCAGGTAAATCATATGACCACTGAATTATCTGTTCACTGCAAGAATTTTCAGTCAAACTCCCCACTACTTTCTGTTCATTAGTCGTTTGAATTTTGTGTAGTTTACAAGACCTGATTCTGTGGTAACCACAAACCATTTTTTACCATTGATACCGACAATCTTATCCAGTGCTGTTTGCTTTTTAAAAAAAAAATATATGATGTCTATTATTATGTTTTTTGGGTGAGGAATTTTTGTATTTTGTGAAACTGATGTGGGATATGTCCAATTTATGGTAGTCAATATCCTGTATAAGATAGACTTCTCCGTTTGATAAAGGTCCATACTATATGCATCTGATGTTCCCTTATTTTATTTTTTAAGTTTTTATTTCCAACTATGTCAAAAAAATGTTTTCATTCCAAATTTTGAACTTGAAAGTAGATAAGAGCCAAAAGGTAAAATTTCAGTTCAAGTGCTACCAAATATGGCAGCTGTATAACTTTTTTTCTCTACCAGTATAAATTTGTAAACCTAAAGTGACCTACAGTGTGACAGTGTCATATTTTACTTTTCTCTCTACTAATATGTCATTCATATAAAGGGGCATTTTTTAAAATTATGCTATATAACCAATAATAACTATTATCCTGTAAAAAAGCCACTGAAGTTAGCTTAAAAAATTAGTGATCCAATCGATGAATGGGTCATTAATTATGTAATAAATGCAGCAACTTAGGAAATTAGGATAGGGATGCTGTTTGGTTATAGCAGATCTGAACCCCTACTATAGGTGATAAATTTGTTCATACTGCAGTGCAATATTATCTGCTAATTTGGACTTTATTAATTTGTTACTCGAATCTTTTTTTTTTCCCCACACTACTGAAATTTGATTAATATCTTCTGGATATTTTAAATTTCAAACTTCTGTTTTGTCTAGTCTATTTAATATTGTTCTTGCCACCTCTGTTAATTCAAAAACTGTCTTTTATTCTATGAATAAAATAGGTTAGACAAAGAGCTTTATCTAAACGCTCACATACTACAAAAGAAATTCTGAGTATAAAGAGTTAAGAGATTAATTAAATATTGACCAGTTCGCCAGTAGGAAATACATACATCAATGAGTTGTCCTGTTTAAGACTCTTTAACCTGCATCATGATACATCTTTGTTAAAACAAAATGCAGAAGTGTACGGAAAGACAATTTCCCCCAGCTGATGTTGCGCAGGTATTAGATTCCGCTGTCACCAGTTTGCAGCCATTTTGTTCAAAGAATCTACCAATATATGGTGAGATACAGAAATGCATGGGTATCATAAGAAATCAGATATTGGCACTCGTACCTACCTAGCTCAGACTCCTTCATCCTTTGTAAATCTCCGATATTAGTCAAGTTCGTCTCACAATGGCGTGAGTTCCATGGGGATTCGTAAGACATTGGGGGGGGATAATTATATACTCTATACTACAATTGTAGCCAGATGAAAAGGGAAGATTGTATACCGTATTTTAATCCTCTTTTCAGATGTACATATTGTATTATTGTTGAAGATCATATCATAAGAAAGGGATAGTATGTAGCTTGTCCTATTCAGCAGCACAAGCATTATGTATGATATGAGCACATTAACGATTTAAATGTTGATTTGATGTGAATTGAAACTTGTTAGGTGCAGTTGTAGCCCCACTTTGCCAACTTAAGCATTTCAATAAAGTTAATAATCTGGAACTGTCGTTCTTTATTCCAAACTATTGCACCGGTCTCTCAACCCAAATTTTTGACAAGGGTCAGTTATCTTTGGAGTAAACCAGCAAATTGGTCGATGTCTTTGTAACCCATTCTCAAATTAGTTCTTAACTCTATTAATATTTCAAAGTAGTGTCTGTCTTTATCAAAAGTTTCTCAATTAGATCCCTGACTTTATGTTTGTTACATGACGAGTGACCTAATTGAGAAACTTTTGAGAGACAAGGATTAGATTGAAATATTAATATAGTTGAGGACTAATTTGAGAGAGGCTTACAAAGATAGAGACCAATTTAACCGATTTACTCGTTATCTTTGCCTTGCAGACTTCAATTCAATTCGCTTCAACTTGCTGCATGTTTTAAATTATGTAAAATTTATAGTTATCAGCAATCACCTTTTATCTTTTTCAAAAAATAATTAATTGATATTGGTAAAGCGCGAACATGATTTTTAGCTTTCATAAAAAAAACATACAATTTTAGCAATTTTCATAAATTATATATGGTATTATAAGAAGGAAAAAACTTCTCACCGTGAGTTTAGTTCAGTTGGTAAAGACAATGCATAATATATGTACAATCATATTACCGTATAATATGTAAAGGATCAACATTAAATATAACAACTCTATAAAAAACAAACAAGCCTTATTTCACGAAATGAGGTCGACTACATTGACTAAACAATGTTATAGTATTCTATTATATCTCTAAATTATTAATCTTTAGATCTTAATTCATAATAAACTTCAAATAAAAAGGAAATCTTCTTAAAAAGTAACGAACACCCTCTTGCTTCTCACATGACACATTCACATACTCGCATCCCGCTGTAAATCTTTTAGATAAATTATTAGGTGAAAAAATCAGTCATGAATCCTTCTCCATATTCTCACTATCCCACTTCGATGTTATAACCTTGGCCTCAGACTCTTTTGCTTTGAACACCAACAACAATTGTCAAAGAAAATGTCAAAGGCGCCACTTAGAATTTACTTACCCTTTAATGTATTCTTTACATTTATAATGTTACATACAATCTAAGGATTGCACAAGAGGTCCCACAAGGTTCTCAACCAATTTTCCCCTGCTTCCCTAGCCCATTCGGATGTTTTTGGTTGAGCTCAACGAGATGAAATTATGAGAGATTCATGCAGAAGTGAGTGTGAGGCAATTAATTACAAAAAAAGTGAGAAAAGGCTAAGAGAGAACTAACATAGTTAAATAGAAGGGAGATGATTGACTCTTGGTTAAAATAACAAAGGTTGGTGATTTAGTTAGAAACTAACTGGAGGGAGTGTTTGTGTTATTTAAAAGATATCTATAGTAACGGTTTGAAGGATTTTCTATTTAGAACTCAAGCCATCTAATAAATGGTACAAAAGTCTATCCTCGTAAGCTTAACTCGGTTAGTAGAAACAATGCATAATATGTAAGGTCCGGGGTTTAAACCTCGGCCACCACAAAAAAAAATATGGTACAGAAGTCCTTTGACAGGTACTCCATAAAAAAAGTCCTTTGACAAGTAAGAAATCTACATCGTTTTCTTTCACTTTCACTTTCGTCCATTTCCTTGACTTTCTCATTTTTTTAGTAAATCCTAAAATTGCACGTTTAGCACATGTCACGCTTTTGGAGGAGAAAAATATTAATAGAAGAGAGAACATACAATAAAATATTTACCTATTACTGATTTGACAATGCCAACCAGACACTTAAGTTTTTTCTTAGACAACGTCAAAGGAACTAACGCTAATAATCAACAAAACAATACAAATAGTATTTCAAATATTTGTCCTCCCATAAGTT
>Ga0315915_1001943_pt1 | contig 25665 bp, 7 predicted proteins | sample MpolbnodulesMG_FD_207738 | JGI IMG/M metagenome (GOLD analysis project Ga0315915, IMG submission 207738) | Medicago polymorpha root nodule microbial communities from Los Angeles, California, United States - branched nodules | ecosystem: Host-associated > Plants > Roots > Nodule | place: USA...
AATACATGCATAATCTAGTCAAATTCTGCTTCTAAATACTCGTGGAGGAGTATACTGTATACTTGTACAAAAGTAGGAGGTACATGTACATTTTGTGGTTGTTGAGGAACAAGACTAGGGCACGCCAACAATGAAAGAAAATGGAGACAAAAAGGGTTGACCGGACAGAGATAATCGATAAAGTGTATCCTAAATTAAGCACGTCTCCGACAAATCATCCCACGCACAAGTCATTTTGTCTGTACTCTTTTTTTAGCAACACTTTGCCTTGCCCTTTGGTTTAAATTTTATTTATGGTTTGTCTAACATGTGCAATGCATATTGCACATGTTAAGGTAATTAAAAGTAGTATTTTTTAATTGAAAACCAATAATTATTGATTAAAAGTTACATATTTAATATAAAAAACACAAGTTTCAAGTCAAAGTTACTACTTTAAACTTCTTAACATGTGCAACAAATTTGCACACGATAGAAAAACCCTTTTATTTAAACTTTAAACCATTATGACAAATAAACTCAATTTTTAATGTACCCCACACGTATACATAACTTAGATAACGGATGTGCTTGAGTAAATTGTTTAAACAAGTACTAGTACTCACCAGTAATTATGTGGTGTATGTATGAAATATTTTTATAATTAAAGAGAAAATATGATTAAATTGTTATAAGGTATCACAGTTTTTGATGAATATTTTTTGGGTCCTGCTATCCGGTGCCTTCGGGCACTGGTTAAGCATACCATAAAAGAGAATTATTATCATAAAAAGAAACTGTTTTTGACTTTATTATAAATTAATTACACAATTTCAATGCATTAACTACTATATAATTTCCTTTTTCATATCCTTAACCAGTGTCCCGGAGGCATTGGTTAGCATTTCCCATATTTTTTTGCCTAAAAAAGTTCTCATCTTAAGCTAATTCTTAATTCCTAAATAGTAAATACATACATACAAATGCATGTTGATAAATAAACTCTTAATGGGTGAATTCAAATGGATCCTATGTTAATTAGATTCATTACTTCATCATATTCTCTTATACACTCTTTTGAGTCATGAATATATGTTTCTCTATAATCTTCCTTTCCATGATTTTGCTGTGTTCCAACTTCCAATCCTCATTACTAGGGTTTGCCTTTTGTCAGCCTCCTTTATGCACGCCTTAGGTACTACCATGATAGCAAGATAAACTTAGTGCTACTGCTGGTTCTGTACTATTAATTGAATGTAGCTAGGTCACATACTAATAAGTAAGTAATAGAGAATTACAAATATAATTTAATTCAAAGATGAGACCAACAAAAATGATTGCACATAAGTATATACTCAATAAAGAGTGACAGATTTTTCTTAAGCATAAAACACATGTGGTATATATTTATATTGATTGACAATGGAGCAACCATTTATGTCTGTGTGTCACATATACTAGTCAATTTAATTACCTAATTTTGTCTTTAGTGGTTGCTTTATTTGATTCAACTGTAATGTTTTATATTCATTTCGGAGATCGCTGCAAAGTTTCTAACTAATCAAAGTCTTCATTCTTTATATGACACAGTATAAGAGAAAATGCAGCCTTTCTTTGTCTGTTTTCCTTTTGATTTGTTGAACTAAAATTTGTATAAATTTGAAATGAAATCCTTGTGTTCAGTTCAAATGTAATTTTATTTGCATAACTTTGACAAGAAATCTTTGTGTTTAGTCCACATGAATTAAATATTTTGAGCCATAGTTAGTTGCTTCATCTTATAGGTAACATAAATGTATATTCTCTCCATTTGTATAAAAAAAAGAAAGTGAAACACTAATAATAATTGGTACAAAATGTGTTATAGAGACTAATGTCTCGACTCGGGTGACAATGAATGACAAAGTTCTCCCTTAAGAAATTTAACATCGTTGTATGCTCAAAGTTGAATTCAAATTTAGGATTTCTTGTTAAGTTAGAAGAGATCAATTATTATCTCATCTAAATGCTCTTATGTATATATTTCAAATCTTTAAAATTTTGAGGATGACAAATATTAGATTTCTTCACAGTAATAAATTTATTTACTCGTGGAAAATAAATTATGCCATGTAATAATAGATGCAATATGAAAACCAGAAAGAAATTCTACAAGTAAAAGAGCATCAACCTTCTTAAAAGATAGACGGTACATTTTCAAATCCACCAAACATAATTTCCATCAGAGTCAATCTAGTGGTAAAAAATTGACTTTTATAATCTTAGGAGATAAAGTTTAAATCTTATAGAAGACAATTATAAGACGATCATCGATGAAAATAATTTCCCATTATTCAAATATTTATTTTCTTACCGAAAATCTACCTAAAACAATTTGTTGCAATATCTTCACGTGTTTGTCTAAAGACTTAATTTCAATAAATGTAAAGGTTAATTTTTTATTTTTTTTATTTTGTATAAACTATAAAATAAAATAATAAATATTTTAAGTGGTATTTAAATCAATAGAAAAAATATATATGTAGCTGACAAGAGTAGGAATAGGTCGGATCAAACGATAGAGGCCTACGGTCTAGTCTACATTAAGCCAAGACCACATTGTATTTTTTGACACTCTTTGGATTTGAATTAGAACTTGGACATGCAGTTACGTTTAAACTTTTAAGGAGATTTTATCATCCATTTAGGTCCAACAAATCTCAAGAGATTAATTTTTACAGTAGCACATAGATGATATCTGATCTACACCCAAAAAAGTATACTAACAAGTCATATCAACCTTTTAAAAAGTCTAACCTAAAAATAAACCTATGACAAACTATATATCAGACCTAGAAATTGAAATTTTTCACTATACTTGAGTCTTGCAAAATCTAACTCGACAGAAACTATTCTCGCACCCCTATATGTGAGGTATATTATAGGACCTTTTGGATTCTTATTGCATAATCACTAAAGTCAAAACTAGATGGATTATTTTGAATTAAATATACCAGTAGAATATTGGTGCTCAACAAAACTTCAAATTACTGCATATATTTTCTTATCATAATTGATGTGGTATATACAAGGGCCTGCTTAAGCGGCTAAAGTAAAATTAATCAACCATATGCTTTAAGTTTATGATTCATGATTAAAGATCCATTATAGTTTTTAAAAAGAATATACATCTTTGTTGCTATAGTTTGTGTATAAAATGTTTAAACATCTCTAATGAAATAAAGAAAGTTCATTACACATGTTTCGTGAAGAAAAAATGTTATTTGAACAATCAATTTTTAAAACAATTTGTAGGACAATCAAAATATACAAAGAAATGTAGATATTGACACAAAAACCAAAACAATAGAAAAATAAAACACAACGTGAATATGAAAGATAAACTTGTCACAAGATAGTTGTCCAAATATCATATTTTTCTTCGTGTAGAATTTATGTTCACTGCACACATATTGATTAAAGAATAGTGGTGTCGATATGGAATTGTATAGGATAGGAGCACTACTGCCTATCGACACCATCCAAAATGCTCTCTCACATTGCTCTTGTTTCCCGCTTTATGGGAATTTTTCTCTTGCATAGAGGACCTCATCAACACAAAAAATAAGAATCAAATTTTTATCATTCTTCAATCAAATGAGGAGTGGTAAGAAGAAAAAAAATCAAATGAGGAGTAAAAGTAGTATTTTGTACGGATGATGTGTTAGATAAAAGGTTAAAATATGGTTTTAGTCTTTGCAAATATGTCTCGTTTTGACTTTCTCTTTGATTTTATAAAGAAAAAATATTCGCCTAAGGCCCCAATTGGGTCTTTCGGATGTATTCGAGGGATAATGGATACGTCTTGATTTTGGAGTATATGGCATTTACGTGTATAATTGCAATATTTAATTTTGAGTCTCCAATTTAAATTCCTATATATATCTTGTGCTGACATGTGGAACAAAGGGCAAAGCTTATTCCTTACACAAGTTTGTTGTTTTCTTGTCATCGGCATATATAATTCAATGTGGATTCAGACTTAAAAGGCTTTAAAACTTATGCAGAGAGATATACCTCTTTAACATTCGGATTCTCATGATGTGCTCTCTTTCCCACACTGGTCATTACACCTTTTTCCTTTCTTGTGATTTTACAAACACATTCTTTCACTTCCAATTTCGCAACCCTTTTGTCATTTCACTGTCAAAAACAAAACACAGAAGCAAAAGCAGCAAAACTGTAACTAAATTCTCTCAGCATCAAACCTGAGCTTAGCTAGAATCCAACCCCAACCCCATATTCCACTTCCCAACAACTCTTCCATCATTTTCTCTCCCAAATTATTTCTTTAGAATCAGTGTAAAATCAGTAAAAAGAATTATCAAAGTACTAAAATGCATCAGGCTATGATTTGAAAGAGAAAACGAATATGCCATTTTTTGTAGCTTGGAAACTCACAGAAGCATTGCTTTTACAGAAAACACAGACTCCTTTCCTTTGCTATCATAAGTGTCACTACTTGCACACCACGTTATTATTTAATTAAACTACAAGTACACACATTCTTAATCTCTAATCTCTTCATTAATTAACCTATTGTTTTTTGCAATGCAAGACTAAGAATAATAAATACTATTTTATTCAAAAAAAAGAAAGAATAAATCCTAACCATCACATAAACCCTAGCTATGTATATAGCTACTCTTGATAACACTTACCTATACTAGTTACCAAGAATAATTCTTACACGAATAAATATTCTTTCATGAATACAGTGCCTAAACACAAACTTCCAAAAATTAAAGTTTATTACTCCATAAAATATTTCATGAAATGCAAATTAAAATTATTTTAGTGTTATACCCACCATAAAAAAAGTGTCCTCAAACTAATTAAAGTGTGATCTAGTAATATACTGAGTTCAACTCATTTTAATAATGACCGATTAGTTATTGTCCTAGCTGAGATTCGTCCTTTGAGTTCTTCCTACAATTCAGATTTAAGTGAAACTCATTAACCAATAAACTGAACCACTTGATTAATTAGTCGTCGATGTTTTAAATCTCTCATTTCAACTGCAATACACCCTCTAGTCATTGACAAAACAAAAAAAATCATATTTTAGATTCATTCATTCATTAAATGATGTATATGATCTATAGTAAAGACCACATACATCATTTATTAAATGAATCTAAAAAATACATTTTTCCTTATAATCGTGACCGGAGGATTATGATATATTGTGAAAATTTGTTGCTAATTAATATTGTGCATGGTCAATCGTAATTAATTATTTTGACTCACTAGCTTACATTGGTCTTAATACAAAATAGACAATTTACGTATACATAAGAGTCATATTTGAAAATCACATGACATGGATAACCTTGTTTCTATAAACGAAAAACCAACAAAAGCAAACAAATCCTATTACAGAATAACTGAACACAGAATCAAACTACTAGTACTAATGTATAGGGAATGAAAACGAGGTCATCATCACACTCTTCACTCACTGCAAATCAATCTGCATTGGGTTAAGATAAGTTAAGGCATCATTCTTCTATCCAAACCTCGACGCCTTTTCGACCTATCATTACAACCACTAGACCTATCCAACAAAGACCTAAGGGAATTCTGAAGAAAATGAATAGATTCAATGCTATTATGTTCTTTCTCAGCAGCAACAACAAGAACGTTACGTGTTCTTCCACCAAGTGTGGCCATTTCAGCTTTGAGAGTTTTCAGGTGAAGAGACTTGAGGATTTCAATTAGGTCGGGAATTAGGTCGGAGCGATCCTCGCAGCATAACGAAGCTTTGAATATGAGTCTGCCTTCACCGGAGATGTCACTGCCGGCAGATATGACGGTTATTTCATCGGTTTCGGATGGAACAGTTTCGAGTTGTGTGATTTGAGATGTTTGTTGCTTTAATTCTTTCACACGTTCGACTACTTTTGCTAGAAGTGAAGCCTTGTCTGTCTGAAATCAATCAAACACAAATATTAAAATAAATAATTAACTATTAACATGTTGAATCAATCTTGTCACAAAACCTAGGTTTTGCTTTCTTCATCATTTTTGTCTCAAAACCTAGGCTTTGCTTTCTTCATCATTCTAGTACATGTTTGCATATGAGGTGAGTTTTCCGGAATCAAAGTAAACCACTGTAATTTTGAAGAGGTCCTAATAGGTTTTGTAAAATTGAGGTGTCGTAGCTTTTGCAAAATCGCAGTGGTTCACGTAATTATGAGAGACTCGTCATGAATCTCATCTTATAAACTCTAATTATCTAGAAAATATGTATAGTCACATATAAAACTTGAGGGTTATTTTGAATGCTAGTCACTTAGGTTTTAGGAGACTACTTTCTTCACTCAAGCATCACTTTTGTGACTTCCCTAGCTCAATTTGCAATTTTTTTTTTTTTTACTATTTAAGGATTTTGAGCGCTTAAGTTAAGTTCATTTCCTTACATATTTTATGTTGGGAAGCATCGAACTCGAAACATCCGAATATACACCACATCAGACACACATTACGCACCAACCACTTGTGCTAAACGCATAAGATTTTTTTATAAATACATCGGTTAATATTTCTTTCAATTTTGTTGAAGTTCATTAAAAATAAGTAAGGATCTAGAGTTTCTTTAATTTTATTTACTATTTTCTTTTTCATTTTCACTCATTCTACTATTGTAAAGCACTACATGTTCCATGACAACTTAATTACTAAAGTAAGAAAGGCATGTTTTCACTCTTTTTTTGTTGGAATGAAGTAAAGCGTAATTATTTAGTCAACAAAAACACACATAATTATCTTTATTGGTCAAAAAGTAGTTAACCTTTGAGAACAAAAGAACAAAAAAGAAAATCTAAAGAAATATGCTTTAAGATATTTTTTTCCAAGCCAAATAATGAATGAAATAATTAACAATGATGAAAATGATAACCTTGGAGTTGCAAGGGAGAAGAGTACGAAGATGGTCAAGGTGAGAGTTTATTCTTTCCCTTCTTCTCTTCTCAGCTTCCTTGTGATTCTTCAAAGCAGCTAGAGCTCTATCTTGCTGAGAGGGTGTATCAGTAATTTCAGAAACTTCAAAGGGGTGGTAATAGTTATTGTTGTTATCAGAAGAACTACAGAAACTTTGTTGCATCATAGTGCTACTTGAGTATTCAAAAAATGAAGGGTTGTTAGCAACAAGGAATTGAAAGAGTTCTGAGTTGTTTTCCATTCCAATATTATTCTGAATTTGTTGCTGAAGCATTGTGAAAGAGATAAGGAAGAAAAAGGGGGTGTAGGTAGCTATAAGTATAGTATAGAATAGAAAGCTAGTGTGGGTTATGGTGGAGTAGTAGTAATAAGGGGAAGGGAGTGAGTGAGTGGTAGAGTTTATGAGTAGAATTTCGTGGTGGTGAACGTGAAGAAAGAAGTGATGCTTATGATTGCACTTTTTGACTGACCCCAAAGGATTCCACTGTGCATGCCTTGGCCCTTGTGGAATTTTTCAAGTTTCAAACCCAAGCACAAGCATAAGATATCCCTTTCGGTGCTCATTTCTTTATTTGTTTCTTTTCTTGTACTCCCTTCAATCCTATTTTTAAAAAAAACTTTTGTCAACAAAAGTTGATCTATATGGTTAAAAAATTGAAACCTCTATTTTCTAAGAGCCTCTATTCAGTTGAGCCTCTAAAAAATTTAAATATAATTAAACTCGTCAATTTAATCTTTGTGATTAAGATTATAAAGAGTAAATTTTTTGATGAATTTTTAAATGCATATTTGATTTTTGCATTTTAATTTTTTTTAGGAGTATTTTAAAATTATTTATATAGTTTAGAGATTACATTTGGGAGATATAGAAAAACTAAATGATTATTTATTAATAATTGTTAATATTAGGCTGATAATGGATATTGGACTGATAATTTTATATCTTCTAGCAAAACTCATATACATATATATCACAAAAGTGTGAAGTTATGATGCGATAGCCTTGACATTTCAACTATATATTTGACATCTCATAACAATCTTGTTAAAAAAAATACCCTTAAAAAAAGAAAACAAAAGTCACGGGTATTTTTATCCATGAGAATGAGACATACGTATAGAAAAGGTCACGTACCTTTACTTTATTCACACTATTGGTAGACAATGTCGCCTTAGATATTTTTATTTATGTCTAGTCTTTCAAATTGGCGAAAATTTTCATTGATGTTTAGTCGCTAAGAAACACCAAATAGAAAATGATATAAAGATAAAACTTTTTCTTTTTGAAGAAGAAATATAGATAAAACTTAATTATATGTACTAAAAAACTTGAACTTCATCGACCCGATTGAATATCTAGTAAAATGGATTAGACTATTACAACACGATGAATCAATTCAACTCAAAGAAGTGGATAAATTTATTGTCAAACAATAATTCAAATCTAGCAAGAAACTTGAAACTTTTAATAAAGAATAACAACCTCAAAAAAATACTTAACTTGCAAAATGCATGCTCGAATAAAACCTCTTATGGTTTGGGTTTGCATAACTTCTTTCTCTTATACTTTCAAAGGAACAAACTTTAAAGTTTCAAGTCAACATCATCGTACAAAACTCAACTGAGTTTTCATAAATTAATATAACTTTTTTTCCACTAGCTATTTGTCTCTAAAATAAAAATAAAAAATTTATACCTCCTTACTAATATATGGTGGAGGGAGTGCATATAATACCAATGTCCACTAGCTAGAACGTACAATTTAAACTTATCTAAATACACATTATATTATCAGTCTTTTTGAATTAAATGTATTGGTACATGAAACTATTTTTTCCCCAAAACTTATACTCTGCTCCCTTTTGTTAATGAGAAATGATATTTGTACAACTATTTTGTGATAACTTTTTGACAACTCTCTCTTTCATATTTATATTATGTTTTTATTCTCTCTCTTCCTTTTTCTCTCTCCATTGTTTTTGACCAATAGAAAGAGAGGAAAATGAAGTTGTCACAAATAGTTATTCAAATATCACCACTCTCTGTTAATTGAGTTGTATTCCATCTTTAATGTGTTGTTTTAGTGACTGGTACATCTTGTACCTTAGCAATCATAAAGCTTGTGAGAATATCTGCTTAAAAGGATATCTACGCAATTATAAGGCAAACATGAGATGTATTGAATAAGTGGCAGATGAAGGAAGCATACTATTTTTATCCACTCTGCTCTTTTTCATTCTTACACATATGTAGGATGCTACTCTAAAGTGATAATCAATAAAGAGAATCTCAATGCCTGATATTATAATTGAGTACTTTAGTCGTGTATTCGTTATTTAGATATGTAGTAATATCAAACTTTGCCAACTTGGGGATGTAGCTCAGATGGTAGAGCGCTCGCTTAGCATGCGAGAGGTACGGGGATCGATACCCCGCATCTCCATTTTCGCTTTTCTTTTGCTTTTTTTCTTTATTTTTTACTGTTTGCATATGGTGAGCGTTTTCTTTTTTAATATAAAACCCTTCCGTCATTAACTTGTTTTAGCTAATTGCATCCATTCCACTAAATCATATTGGTTATGATTCATACTTTTAACCAAAGTTAACTAATTCGAGTATCTATCATTTTTGGTTGGTAAGAGAAAAAGGAACAAATATAACAATTTCAATATTTAATTATTCACGTAAAAAAAATGAACAAAATCAAATAAAGTAGGCTAATAAAAGAAACACCTAGCACATCAACAAGCATTATGAAGGATAAATTAAGGGGAGTTCTGTCTAAAATTATTAATCTCTCGAAACTTCTAACACTTAACATAGCTAAACAATCAACAACGAAGTTTCCTTTTCGAAAGGTATAACACAAATCAACGATTCAATATTGACTCAAAAGCTTCTTAATCAAGTTATCAAATCTATAAAACACATTAAGAGAATCTTGAGCCAACGGAATCACATAAAGGAAATCTGAATAACAAATAACTTGTTGAGAGCCGGTCGACCAACACAAATGCAAACCATGGTAAAGGTAAAACCAATGTAAAGAACAATTTTGATCTTGTATAAGACCACTGAACCCTGCTAACCCTTAATTTGTAGGGTAGCACTTGGGTGACATAATGTTTGGTGCCATTGTTCATATCTCTCTTTTGGTCAATCATTCTCTCTCCTTTAAATAATTATTTCTAATCATTCATCCATCATTTTTTCTCATCTAAAATGAACTAATGTCCCCAAAAACTATGTCACTGAAGTGCTACCCTAATTTGTAAGCTTGCTAAGCCGAGGAGGCGGGGGACTTTTAAGATACATTCCTAACCATACCTTGGATGTGGGGAAGAATTAATATTCCCAAGCGTCATCGTAGCATGACACAACATAGGTACGACTTAAGTCGAGATATCCTACCCAAAATGATTTGTGCCCTCAAATAGACATATATTTCTCGAACACCAAATCTTTTGAATAATAACCGCGATTATAGTATTGTGTCTATCAAGTGCATCCTTCAACTAATCCTTGAGGTTAACATCTAGGCAAGGTGTTAAGAAATAAGGCAAGCATCATTGCCAAACTTCCAAGGCTCGACCACAAAGAAACAAACCATGCAAAAAGTTTTCAGCGATTGAGACAATCATACCCCTCTTCTTCAAAACCACACAAAAGAACAAAACTATGGCAAAGTCGCTGAAGTAAAAAGTGAATATTAGCGGATACTTTAATACATCAAATCTAACTTCAACCAATATGATTAAGTTCCGACCTAGAATAGTCTAACAACCATTTATATGCATCTTTAGTTGAATAAGTATCACCTATCATGTCCTTGTGAGCCTAACTCGGTTGGTAAGGACAATGCATTATATATGCAAGGTCCAGGGTTCAAACCCCGGCAACCAAAAAAAAAAAGTATCACCTATATACTATCTCAGGGCCACAGCACACCCAAGCCACCATCCTCTTTTTTTTTTTGTCGCGTAATTTTGTCCCATTCAACCAAATGTAACCCACACTCATCCGAACATTTTCAGATAAACCGTCGAAAAACTCTTGAGGATACCACCGAATCTGTATACCATATGAAGGAAGATAATTGATGATGGCATTATCCTAAGCATACTCCTAGGCGCTTAATCAAGAGCTGACTTTTACAAGAAGAAAGCTTGGAATGAATCCTATCAATAACCTCACTAAAATTTTGCTTCATAACCCTAGCATGGTGCAACTTATAGCCCAGATACTTGCCCGGATTTATTGTGAACCACGTCAATTTTTATCTTTCTGCCGGTTGGTAACTTTAGAAGAAGCAAAAATAATAGATTTACCAAGACTCACTTTGAGGCCAGAATACATGTAGTGCTTTGTTTATTGGAGAAAACAAAGCAGCTCAAAAATAATATATTTTTCATAATTTTAGGACTGAATATATTTTTAATTGCATGCAGGTTGCATTAAAAGCAAAATGCATACTAGTTATGGATATTTTTAAGAGACAAACAAATATAAAGGGGCGATCATTGGAGTGCAGTTCTAGGTCCATACATCATACTCAAAAGCGGGCTTTCAATTGCATTCCTAATTCCCTTCAAAAAAAAATTGCATTCCTAATTCACTCACTAAACTACAAAGTAATCTTAGCAAACATTGACGAGCTCTGTTTTTTTTTTTGTCAGGTAGCCAAGTGACTAGAATTCACTTTATAAGGTGAATAAGTGGGGTGTTCGGGGTTCGAACTCCGGCCCCTGCATATAATAATGCATTGTCCTACCAACTGAGTTATGCTCACGGGACTTGACGAGCTCTGTTTTAATACAAAAAATTGACATTAAATTTGACAACAAATTAGATATAACATCTTTAAAAAAAACAAATTAGATATAACATGCATATTTTTTTTAGAGTATATTAGTTAATTTTTTTATTAAAGAATTAGTTATATTAATGAATATAACAATGTACGACAACTTATTAACCACCCATTAAACAAAATTAACAATAATTTTAAACTTGTTAACCACGTTTTTCAAATGTATATTTGAATACAAATATGGTTAATGAATATCATGTGTATTTATATTTAAAAATAATAGATAATTAATGACATTCAAGAAATTTATTTATTATGTGCATGTAATTAATAATTAATGAGTTGTGATACCTTATTATATTCATTAATCGCCTATTGAACCTAATTAACCTTATATATTTAAACTCTATTGTTAACTACTTAACTTGTTGAAATTTGATGTTAAACTTTTGTGTCAAAATAAAACAACCAGTGTATTGAAAAATGAATACTTCACAATATATCTTTTTAAGAGTCAATTTCTCACAGTTTATTTGCTGAAATCCGATTTTTTAACAAAAGTGTATTTTTAATGATTTTGATTGTATTTAAGTAAGATTTTTAATTTAATAACGAGAGGGAATATTAGATTAATTAAACCTAAATTGGTTATTATTTATTGTTAAACTGGAAATTTTGAAATGTAAGAAATCAAAATTAAGAAACATTTACCAAATATTATGTGAGGACTACAATATTTTTATATTAGGTGAATCATATCAATTTATTAAGTTGTAACTTGTTCACTAAACTTCCATAAAATAAAATAAAACTTGTACACTGACTTAGTAGGAAATTTTAAAACTAATTATCTTTTTTAAGCATTGCATGAAATCAATGATAAAGTGATTTTTTGAGATGGTATTGATGTGAAGTATTCACAGGTTTCGTCGATGATAAATCTTGTCAAAAATCTTAATTTATCATTTTAAATAAGGTCTCATCTTTCAACCATATTTTTTTTATCTGCAAGATTCAAAGTCAATCTTTCATTTTAGAGATCATAATTCAGTTCTACTCGAACCAATAAAAAAAATTGATATTTGATAAAAAAAAAAGTATCTAGGATACCAATTAATTTAAATTAGGTACTTTTGTGTATCAAATCCCCATAAGGATGTGTGTTTTCTCACTCTTTTTTTCTCCATGGTGCTGAGAAATAATTCGATGCATATACCAATTTTGTATTCTAGCTTTATCAATGGTACGACAGAATTAAAGGTGCTCTTGAATGTACAAGAACCTAAAATCAGTCTCTGTTTGGCCAATGATCAATGCATTTTACTACTATTATTTATAAATCATAATCCATCTATCTTATGTCAATTTTATGAACTACTAAGATATAGTCTCGAACAGGGATCTTACCCACTTAAGCTCTTAACCAATTATTTACATATGTAAGTGGCAACATTAGCATTAGTGCCTTCCTCATTATCGTTTACTTTCGTTTTTAATTATTTTAAAGATGAAACATGCATCTTCTTTCCTCTGCTACTATGTATGTACTCTACAATATCTTTACATTAATTAACACCTTTTCTTTTATTATTAGTTTTCTCTTCAATGGTCTTCATATATATTAATTCCCCCTTTGACTTTACAGCTCCTGCATATTATTTTCTAATGACTAGACCAATTGGGTTTATGCTTCATCCAACATGTCAATCCATCAAATCCACATATCACTCAACATATTAAATTTTTTTTATTAAATTCATATATAGGCAAAACATGAATTTGAACTGAAAAAGGCCAAAACCAATCATACATAACAGCATCTAATCTATATTGATTTGTGAACAAAGATTCAAGTTCTCTACTCTTGGTTCACAAGTAGTACTAATTAAATTCTTCAAAAAAAAAAAGCAGTATTAATTAATATTGTTTAAAAAAAATTGTATTAATTAATATAGATTTAGAATGGATTCCACAACTTACACTTTTTCATATTTTGAAGTATATGATGTTCGGACACAAGGGAGGCGTCAAATATCATCACATTAGGATAAGAACAAACATATAAATAAGATATCTTAATCTAAAACTTTATATTATCACGTATAGTTTAACAATTAACATTCATTTTTTTTATGAAATATGAAACTTTTAACTCACATTTGACACACAATAATCTTCTCTTTAAAGTGTGAACTCATTTATTCATTTGGATATACTTCCCCTCATGTGGAGGTTTTTTTTATCCACATATACTTCACTTTGGTTGGCACAAACTCCTATCAACAAAACACGCCGCTTGACCACCATTATCAAGAGGACTTCCAACAGAATTAGAGTCAGTCCTTTAGACAAACCATCAGCTTTGATACAAGTATGAGATTCACTACATTGGACTAAAAATAACCACATAAGTGATTAAACATCACATCTTAACTCAAAAACAACATAAATATCAGTTGATTTGAATCGTGCCTTCACCAAAATCAAAGATATTGTGTCACAATGTCGTGGATAACTATGAATTGGAACTGATTTCTTTCCTTGTCATAGTTCATCTGCATAGTTACGTATCTTTTGTGCTTTTGTCTAATTAAAAAATAAATTGTAACATATTTACAAAGCCAACAAAAGACTTTTGATATATTGTGGATTCAATGGAAGCATCATAGAGTTTTGTATAAGTGATATGAATGTTTAAAAACTAGAGCTCTTATAGGTGAACCACCTTAGGTGGCATCCACCCATTGACCTCCACACAAAAATGTGACACATGGCCAATTTTATTGTCCTCTCTCTTCCTATATCCTCTCCTCCACCGACCACCACCTCCAGCCACTCAAACGTCACTGCCGTCGTCACCCAGAAGACCCATAACCACCACGTCCAGAGAGGAGGAAGAGAGGAGGAAGAAGAGCGATCTGGTGAACAGAGAAGGGGAAGAGATTGTGTGGTTGTGAGTGAAATTACCAAACTACCCCTGCCACATCAGCAGTGGTATAGAGGGTGTACACAAAGAGTGGTCTACCTATCTTTTTCCTAAAAACTATAATGTATTTGAATTGTTTAAATAATTTGAAAGTGTGAAATAATATACTATACCAAATCGGATCCATTTTTACCACTCAATTGAATGACATAGATGTGAGTGTTCTAAGATATTAGATATATGAATCATCTCACTTAAGCACAATTAATTAAAATGATAAAATGACACTTGATTTAAAATTTTACTTTTTACAAAAACGACTAGTATTAATTTAAAAATCAAGGAGTACTTTTTATAATTGATATCTATGTCAACTAACTCCAGTAGAATTGGTTAAAACCCTTTTTAATCTTAAAAAACTCACCTAAGAACAAGTTTTAGAGATCCTCAAAACCTGAATAAAAATTTAGTATGTGTTTAGATGAAAACTTAGATTGACAAAATCACAATAATACCATAATTTATCATAACTTCCAAATTGAACTTTAATCAAAATAGTGTGACTCCGTTATAAATATCTCACCCCGAATTCAAACATTGCACAAGCATGTGATGCACATCATATATAGCTAAAATATGTGGGAAATGAAACTGGTTTCATCATTATTTTCACAAACCTATGATAGTTTTTCAGCTTTTCTCACTTGAGCTAATCAAAAGAGAAGGCTAAAAAAGTTAAAAGGCCCTTTTAATTTATATTTATGTGTCCCTTTCAAAATAAAAATTATAATATGTAGCAGCACGACAGACAATATATACTAGTTGTTTTGATTTAGATTGGTGTCATACCCAAATAAAAAGCACTTTTTAGTTAATCACTTTCAGCTCCTCTTCAAAAAAAGATGATCACTTTCAGCTATCATTGACTAAATTTGCGGATTTGAAGTGGAATTATACAATAGAATATTGCTTGTTGTTTCATGAATGAATTCAGCTTTGCTTTAATACAGAAAATGCGGTCTTTTAAGATGAGTAAAATGATGTAGCATCATTAAAGTGTGGCTACAGTGACATGTAGGTGTTACTCAAGAAAGCATTGAAGCACGGTAGTAGAAAACTATGTACTATATGTTAAAAATGTAGGCGTGTCTTTGGAAGACAAATACTATATTTATATATTTATTTTGTGATAATTTTTATGATAATTTATTTATTTTTCTTATTGACTAAAACAATATAGAAAAAAAGAAAGAATGAAAATAAAAATAAGTATAAATAAAATAGATAAAGTTGTCTAAAAGTTATATTAAAATAGTTATACAAATATCATTTCTAAAGATAAATGAATTGGGTGATGTTAATGTTATAATTTTTTATTTTATTTTGAAATTACCTAGTTTCAAAAAATATATATCAAGAGTCATAATATGATGGCATAGTGGTCGTGATATCATTGTCTCGTCGGTTTAAGAGTGGTTGTAGTACCACATTTGAATAGTTTTGATGTCATATTTAAGTGATCTTAATATCATAGTTAAATGATCATATTATAGTTAATGATAGGATGTTGGTAATATTTAATTGTAAGGATCGTGATAACCAATGTCTAAGAATATTTTTAAAGACTTATGTTTAAGAAATTACTTTTAAACAAATCAAATACCCCCTCCGTCTCACAATATTAGTTGCTTAAGGTTTATGCACGGTTATTAAGAAAATGATTAATTGTGTTGATTTCAATGGTAAAATTAGTATCATTTACGAAAACACTCTTATTTATTGTAATTAGTGGAGTAATTAAGTTAGATGAAATTCAATAAATAAGGGTATAATAGTGTGGAAAAAAAACAATAAATATTGCATTGATAATGTAAAGTGACAATTATTTTGAGAAAAAGAAAAAAATGTTCAAGAGACAATAATTGTGAGACGGAGGGAGTACTTCAATTTTTAATTGTTTGAATACATAAATTTTTTTAAAATTTTTACTATTTAAAATCATTAGAGTGCCCGTAAAACATTACATGTTTTTATAAATGTTTCTTGTTTTAATTGTTGTGTTCATGTGTACTTCGGTCTAATGACCTCTTTTTTTAAACAAAAATTCAATTTATCACCAGTAATGAAGGTTAATTTAGACAATAAATTTAAGCAAATGTTAACTCGTGGCCTCAAGAGCACATGTTAAGGAACTAATTATAGAAATATATGTATTAAAAATTGTACAATTAATTTTTTAAAAATTAAAATATTATATTTTCTAATGCAAAGTTTCTCGTTTTGAATTCCATAATATGTGCCCTAAAATGCCATTAAGGCACACGTTAACACGAACAATAAATTTATTATTGAGAATGCATCGATATACATACTAGTAGTAGTTATGATAATTCAATAATAGTGACATAGTACCAGAAATAATAGTCACCCACAGAGCACAGAACAAGTAACCATAGGAGTAATAGCATCACAATTTACAAACATTAGACAGGTTATGATTAGACAAATGTCAAATAATTTGAAAGCATGTGTCGAAAAAGGCAAACACAGCCCAAATTTCAGAATTTATTGAGACAGTAAGCAATTAGTGTTGCTTCTAGTCCTCACTCTATGAAGCCAATCCTATAGCACAGTAATAATACTATGAAATGGTTCAACAAAACTGAGCACAGCACCTATTTCCAACCAATGAAGACACAAACAAAAGATGTAGCATGTGATTGTGCTCTACTAAATCAAACCAAATCTTCCATTCTATTAAACCAAAGAGCGGCTACGTATTACTGTAGTTTCTGCCACCACCAACACTATGGTAACACCTACCATACCCATTACATTAGCTCTGTACTATAGCTTCAATTCCCAACAACGCTATAAATAATTTTTAAAGAAAAAATTGAATAAACAACTAAATTCATCTAGTAACTTTCTACTATTATGAAATTAAGAATATTTCCATATATTTTATGTTTCTTATCACGGTGAATATGTCAAAATTATAAAAAGTTACTCTGATTTTGTCATATTTATCATGATTTAAAGACATGCCGTAGCACATAATACTCTAGTACTTGATTATGTGAAATTTGACGGATCGTAATAATCCTTATGATAATATAGTAAAGACTAAATTGATATTAAATAATCGAATGTGAATCAAATTGGTTCTAAGCCGCTAAAATGACTTAATTGATAGCAAATGATTACAATATATAAAACAATTTGACAATGTAAAGGGTTTAGAAATCAATTTTAAAATACATTCGTTATTTGAGGGCGTCCAACAAAATTACGGACTAAAATATATATTTGGTAAGTACAAACAAATACTCTCTTTTTTCATTAATCCAAGTAAACTATTCAGGTTGTTTGCAGTTGTCCGCACTTTTTTACCGTAATATTATAACAAGATGTGATTTAACGACTTGTGGTGATGCTGGTAAATTTATTTGCACTTTTACAGCTAACATTTGTCCTTGCTAGTTACTTAAAACTAAGCTTTGGGATTTTAAGAAAAAAAAATGAGTGCTTATACATAGACACACATAGGTGGCATACACCCCTTAAACCCCCACGCATAAATGTAACATGTGGTAATGTGGGTCCAAAATAACTACATATCCTTTGTTACACCTTACGAAAATACCCTCCCACATAGGGTGTGTACAAGAGTGGTATGGAAAAAGGGTGTCTATCTATATTTTTCCAAAAAAACTCAGCTTTGGGATATTTTTCATAGTTAGAAAATTGCTTGGAGTAGAGGATTTAGGTCTTTGTCGATTCTTCCCTTGCAATTAACTTGCTCAAAGATGTCCTTACTACGACGTTCAAAGGCTGCACATAGGCAATATTCATGGGATATATGATTATTCCAGTTTAATCTCTTGAACTCGAGTCTATCGTGAAGTTAACTAAGTTGCTGATGGACTCGCCAAATACGACTTAAGTTTGGATAACACTCTCCGGTTTTTATTTCGAATGCTTTGTTGACAGATGCCGCTTGCAATGAGATAGAGCAAAAAAAAATACTACGGTGACTCTTACAACGTCAACGACCAGATAATAACCTTTTATAAAAAAAAAATGTGAAGCTAATATGAAATTGCAGTGAAATAGAGCAAATAAATAAATAGTATTTCCCCAACATGTGGTGATGTGTGTTTAGACTCAAAACAAGACAAAATAAACTATGTGGAGGACAGCTCGTGGCCTCTACCATAGCTAGTAATGTAAAAAGAAAAAACATCAAAGAGACAATCCAACAAAAGTTCCTGTTTGGTTTCCCCACTTTCTTACTTTCATTGAGCTAAAATTTGAGATTCATAATCAGCTTTGTGCTCCTTTTGGCCTAGAAAATTTAAAACAAATAGAAAAAAGTGTCGACAACTAGAAACAACCTTCACTTTCCTCTTTTTTCATTAATCCAAGCAAAATATGCAAAAGTGGGGTTCACAGTAAAAAAAGGCTTAAAAAAACATTACCAACTTTTTTTTCTCCTTCTAGTACCTAACTAGCTATTGCCCTAAAATTACATGTCTTCCCATTTGCAAATCTTACCAACTCCCAAATTTCTACATTGTTAGATAATAGCCCCGAAAAAAAAAACGCTAAAATGGAGTAGTTATATATATGTAAGAGCCTAATCCACTGAAATTAGTCTTCATTCTTTCTTTTAAGTCCTCAAATATTTGCTTCAAAGTCCCAACAAAATGTAGTAAACTAATGTGATAGGAAGAGCAATTAGCATCCCAAATATAACCCTGCAATAAAATAAAATAAACCACATAAAAACAAAAGCTTTTTTAACATTAATGAATCCAGGTGCTAGGTGCTAGTGTGTTTTTAAAGTAATAATCAATAGAGGAATAAGAATTCAAACCCAGTGCTAAGAATGTCAGGATGAACATTGTATTCCTTGGCAAACACAAAAGGGACTATTCCTTGGGGAAGAGCAGCCTAGAAATACACAATACACATATACATTCAATAAATCAATGGATAAAATAAAAACAATGGTTACAAGAAGAAAAAAAATAAACTTTTGATTTTGTTTAATACCTGTACAATGGCAATGTGCAACAGAACTCCCCTGAGTCCTACAACAAAGGAAGAAAAGGCCATGACAGCAGGGCCGGTAAGGAAGCGGACCGCCATCGCGAAAGAAGCAACGGTGTTCCCACAAGCAATAATCCTTGGCTGCAATGCCATGAACAACCCTACAAAAAACACAAGTAGTCCACAAAACCATAAGAATGTTAAAACATAAACCATATGAAACATCAAAATAAATAATCTTATAGTTAAATTAAATTTAATATATATACCAAGGCTAAACATAGCCATTCCAAGGCCAGCATCAGATAAAATTGCAATTGATTTAGCAACAATAGCAGGCATGACAACATTCCACCTGCAAAACAATAGGAAAGATTAATATCTTGCAAAACTATTGAAGCAAAAAAATTCTAATATGTGAATGTTGCATACCTGAATGAGACCAGAGACCAAGTGAGACCAATAAGGCTGGAATAAGTATTAGGATTCCTAATCAATTTCCTCCACACCATAATCAAAATGAGTCTTGTCATAACACTAGCAGGTGGCATGTTTGTTGGCTTAGCTTCACCTTGAGATCCAGCTTTAGGATGAAGCTCAGTGGTTGAGCTTGAACCAAGCTTGGATAACACTGGCCCTTCTTTGTCAACACCATTAGCAACAGTTCTATTTCCAAAGCTAAACTCATCATGACCAAATTCTTCATAATCTAAACAAACCAACAAATAAAGAAAAAAAATATCATACATCCATTTAAAAAACATGAGTAAAATGACACATTATTGAATGCAGAAACAACCAAATACTAGTGGTAGATACAAACAAAAAACAAATAAACCCCACTTAAGCCATGCTAATTCAACTACCAAGTACTAATAGTAGAGACAAAAAATAACTTATTAGGAACAATAACAACTAAGAAAAACATGTCAAAAACAAACCTTTTAATCACATTTAAACAACCACCAAACCACTAAAAATCCAAAAACATTAACAAAAAGTCAAAAGGGGTAAAGTAAAGAGTCAAAAAACAAAACCTTTTTGGTGAGCAACTCCATTAAGCTGATCATTCCCATAATCACCACCACCTCTAAAGACATGGATTCCACCTTCAGAAACAGGTGAAGCACTTGAACTCCAAACAAACATATGAAGATCTTTTCCACCATCACCAGCACCACCACCATGGCCCTTTTTCTTATTAGCCACAGGTGAAAAAATCCCAGCACTGTGAGGAGCAGGGTAGCCATTTCCACCATTTCCATTTCCATTAACTTTACCAACACCACTTTCCTCATCAAAACCCAAACTTCCAAAGTTGGATTGTCTAGGACTAACATTTCTTCCATTATTCACCATAGAATAAAAATCAGTATGATTAAAACTAGACCCTCTTGGTGTAGGATTTCTAGAAGATTGAAGAGAATAAATCTCAGCATTAGTCAAATTAGAAGGTCTTGGTGTCAAAGAAACACCAGAGTTAACACCATGAGACCTTCTAGAAAAAATCTCACTTCTTGAACTAGTTGATTTTCTAACTTTCACATGAAGTTTACCATCTTCACCAACTTCAGCTTCAGTTTGAAGTGGCTCTTTACCATCCAAAGAAAGAACATCAGAATCAACTTTGAATGATATAATAGAACCAGCAGTATCAGGAAACTGTTCAACAATAAGAATCCTAGCACCCCTATATTCAAACAAAAACAACATCAATGTATACCAAATGATACATTGAAGAACAACTATTTGAACCATAAGGGTACCAGAATCATCACCATACATTCCTTTTAACAAAGGAATGCCCATAACAAGTGTGTTAGGAAGTGTTGAAAGTGAGAACAGTGTTATAGACCATTCTAATGACCCTCTTGAGCTTGTTCTAGACCAAATGAAAAGGAGTGTTAGGATGATGGTTTTTTGAAGTGAATCAGCTGCTATGAACCTGTAGTTCATAGTGTAAGGATTGTTGGTTGAGATGAAATGGAATGAGAGAAGTGGAACTGCAAAAAGTGCTACAAAACGGTTGATGCCTGAACATTGATCTGGTGTGAAGATTTTCCACCATTTTACAGAACCATAAGCAAGGATCATTGCTACATAGAGTGGTACTACTGCAGTGAGGACATGGTATAAGTCTAAAGCACTTATCATTTTGTTTGGTTTTGAAGTTTTGAGTTATGGGGGTGTGTTGAAAGTTAAGGGGGTGAGGGAAAAGGAGAAAGGAAGAAAGTTTCTATGAACTGAAGAAAAGAGGCATTGGGAGGTGAAAAGGGTTTTGGTTTTGTGGGATTTTGATGGAAGAAGACAGAGATATGGTAAAAAGGTGAGGACTTTTTATAAGTCTTTTCTGTTGTTGCAAAAGACTGAAAGAACCTCTTCTTCTTTTTTCATGCTTTCTATAAAATATAATGGACTATTTAGTTAAATAAATACCACACTCTCTTTTATTTATGTTTTTTTTCTAATTCTTCTCTATACTTGGGATGCTTGATCTCAGCATATGCTTCAATTCAAAATATATTACATGGTTTAAGTCTTTTAAACCCGCTAAAAGACAAGTCCTCTTCCTTAAAAAAAAAAAAAAAACTAATCCTCGATTCAACAATTGATATCTAATTTTTTTTATTAAAATTAAATTATTTATCAAATTAACGGCTCTATAAATTGGCCTAATTTCTTTTTTTAGCGAAGAGTTTTTTTTTAAAAGAAACAACTCATTGTATTTCATTAGCTAAAATATGTTATACATGACAATACATCATTGTAAATGTGAGAGCTATATGGGGTTACCTATGTCAACTCATGAGTGACCTTATTAACTTGCATCATATTAAACCCGACATGAAAGTTATGAGAACTATTATAAAACAAATGTCTATAGGCCAATGTAATACACTAAAATTCACTATTATCCTCTATACTTGACCTAGTTGATCAACAGCCTTCTTTGAGTCTAAAACAAAATTGGCATTATCAATTGAAGGTTTGTTATCCATTCCAAAGTTGGATGCAATCCAATGGTCTCCCCCACATCAACATTACAAAGGAGAAAACAAGCAATTTTTGCGACAACAAAACACTTTCGATATATCTTAAACACATGTCAATACCTACCATATTGAATAACGAGGAGAATGAAGCATCTATGTTGTAGTTGTACCTACCACTAGTATGTTTCGTCCACTTCGTCAAGTTGCTACTGCTTGAATCATGTTAATCGTTGTTTGACGTTGTTGCACTTTGGGGCCAAATAATTTGGGTTGCTCTCTACTCATCAAGAAGACACGTTGCACACTTAAATGATACGACCCAATTCAAGTAGGGATTACACTCTAAATTTTAGAGAGAGAAACTCGATATAAAAGGAAGGAAGGAAGTTCGTAATTTTTTTCATTCCTTCTAGAGGCATACAATGCTATATAAATTTGTGCGTACTCATAGTAAGATAACTACAATGACTATATAATAGCACCTTAATAACTAACTTGTAGAATATGACTCAAGGATACCTTTTAGAATACACCAAAAGAGTCATTATTCTCGGTTATCATATCACTTATCAACTACGTATTTATTTCATTATGTTGCTACCAAAGTTTCAGGTTCCTACGCTTCCACAAACTCTATAAACTCCATAGATTAACCTAATTTATTTTCTTAGCAAAGAGTTATATCATAAGTTCTCCAAATGTCACAACCGTAATACAACTTTTTTTTATTTAATCTTTATAAAATGTGAAAAAAAAAGCAACATATGGTCGATATACAACAACATAGAATAAAGTTATAAACCTTTATGACAACAAAAAAAAAAAAGTTATAACCTTTTTGTATGCATTCTTCTTGGTTTATTTCTTTGGGAAACCACTATAGCTAGAGTTTTTGGCACTTAAAGTAGCTTTTGCAAAGTATTCACACAAACTCATTTGAACGGTTTATGAGATTAATCTCTAGTTGAGTACCTAGTTGTAACTCAAAGCTCTCCTTCTCTATCTAAAAGTATGTTTTATGGGGATTAAATATTGGTCAACCCCGAAAACTCAACACTGGTTAATCAACTAATTCACATCTATTAGATTTTTTTACATAAGCAAATTCTTAATTCAAAGGCCTAAAGTATATAGAAATTTCAACTAATTTAATCATTTTAATGTTATTATATAAAAACCACTTGTGTGATTTAAACCAAAATCTTGCCTGACTCTAAAAACGAAACTAATTTTTTCATATATGGTCAACTATCAAGAATAATGTAGTATCCACATTTTTTAATTTCATTCATATGTGTCTCCTTGTATTGACTATGTGTTCTTAGATGACCAAATCATCTACATAGCAACAAGTAATTTGTAAGACCGAAAAAATGTTTAATTTTGATGTATCAACTTTTTTTTAAGGACGTATCAATTATTCTTAAAAGTAATTTTTTATATTTGATTTGAAATATGAGGTGTGTTAAGGATTTATTTGCAGAAAGGTTTAGGAACTACTATTAATCAAAAAGAAACAAGGTTTAGGAACCGATACTGAGACAGAAAGAACATGTTTTCTTCCTTAAACTTTCTATTCTCTTTTTTGATTGGTTTTTAAATTTGTAATATTTGTTTTTGATGCTGCGTGGGAGAGAGAATTGATGAGAGGGAAAGGAGGAAGATAAAGAAGGAGAAAAAGTTGAAAAGATTCTCTTTAATACCTTTTTGCAGTTTTATATGCTGTCTTGTTTGTTGCACATGAAATGCAAATTGAAACAGGTCGGATATGAATGAAAAAGGGAAACTCAACTCAAAAGGAAAATTTGTTCAGTGCTTTTTCCTTTCCTCAATTCATTTTTCTGTCGGGAGTAAACAAACAAAATCAAATGCTTCCCTGGGGAATGAGAATAATCCCTTTTTGCGCAAATTACAAACATTTGGACCCAGTTTTATTCAAGGGGAGAATATAAGAAATTCAAGATGAAAGAAAAATATTTTTTTGTACATGGTTATAACAATCGTCATTAGGACTTGACTACTATGTAAAAAAAAAATGTTACACCCTCGTGTATGGTTATTAAACTTTTGTATTTTTTTAAATTTTTATAGTAAAAGAATGCTTTAGTTGAAACCAAGAGCAACATTAGTAAATATAAATAGATAACCTGACCTCTCAAATTCAATGGCACTAGTTGCAGATGTTGATAATGGTAACAGTGATTCAGCAAACACTAATAATGCTCAGATAAAAAGGTGAGTAAGGTTGTACCCAACAAGAAAAAAAGTGAGTAAAGTTAGTGAAATGAAATGTATCATAATGATTTTTTTTAGGGAATGCATCATAATGAATGGATACGTACCTTTATGAGAGGTTAATTATGCTCTTATATTATCCTAGTCGGCCTTTATAATTAGGCATCTATTTATATTATTCCTTTGAGGTAATTGGAAAAGATACAAGTACTAAACTAAGTCTATAAATATTCTCAAAGCCCTTGAGCAAAATGATAAAGCATTTCTATGTGGTATGTACAAGCATTAACCAACTCTCCCCAAACCTTCCTATTTATAAAAGTACGACAAGAACAGGTGTGGATCTAACATCATGGCCATGTTAGGCTATAGCTACACATGAATTTTTTTAAAAAAAATCTTTAACGATCGAATTTTCAGTCGTTAATATCTTTAACGATAGAAATAATGACTGAAAATTCAGTCGTTAATGTAAAAATCAGTCTCTAATTCGTTCAGCGATAGAAATAGTGATCGAATATTCGGTCGTTAAAGTATAAAATATTAAAAATCGATAATTATTTCGATTGCTACTTATTTAGCCATACTTAAAATGTATTCCTAGATCCACCCCTCGATAAGAGTATGATACTATGAGTCTATATTTATCTTGTTCTTGTTTTATTATTAGGCTTAATTGCACTTTT
>Ga0315915_1001948_pt1 | contig 25594 bp, 12 predicted proteins | sample MpolbnodulesMG_FD_207738 | JGI IMG/M metagenome (GOLD analysis project Ga0315915, IMG submission 207738) | Medicago polymorpha root nodule microbial communities from Los Angeles, California, United States - branched nodules | ecosystem: Host-associated > Plants > Roots > Nodule | place: USA...
ATATTGTGTCTTTGAGCCTATCAAGTTTATTGGTTTATCCTATTTTCATGTGTATTGGCATATTTGTAGTTTAATTCCTTGTGGTTGTTCCTTGAACACGGGGTCTAGTGACCAATTATGTATTTTTTTCATGCCAAACAATTATGATACTAATATTATGATAAATGTTACATATGTTATTCACATCAAATTAAGAAAGAGGGATTTAGTGAATAGAGAAAGTTAATCTTTAAAATGATTGAACTTGTAATTTTAATGAAATAACATTTTTAACGTCGTTCACATTTTATAAATAATTTTATCATATGCAAACCAAAGAATGAAGCAGTTAAAGATAATGTGGTTGACAATGCAACAACAAAACAAAGATATATGATCACCAAATAACGAATCTCAATTCATAGCTTTATCGGAAGAAGATAAAAAAAAGTAATATTCAAATTATTCTTACAAGAACGATGTGAAAATATATCAAGGAAGAGTTGAAAGCTAAATTTAACAAGGATTGCACCATGGAACAATTCAAGAACACATCCAATATGTTGAAAGCAAAATGACAATATTTTACTTATTTGATTAAAATGGAGACTGAATAAGGGTTCATCCACAAGACAAATTAATGCCTTAGATGACGAGTGGAAGAGCTATGTGTATTGTCCTATGGATGAATTATACCATATTCCAAACTCCATTTTAATTGAATTAGTAAATTTTTTCATTTAGCTCTTAACAAATTGAAATTGTTCCATGTTGTAATGCTTGGTTAAATTTAGTTTTCAACTCTTCTTTGATACGTTCCCACAGCTTTCTTGTAAGAGTAGTTGTTTGACTTTTTTTTTTAACAACAAATTTTATTAAAAACTTGATCTTTGTACAAGATGAACCAAGACTGAGACCAGTATTTGAGAATACAAAACAAAGATGCCTTTGTTTTGTAATCTTTGTCTCTGTTCGTCTTGTACATGGATCAAGTTTTTAATAATTTTTTTTAAAATTTTTTCTTTAGATAACGCTTTGAAATGAGATTTATTATTTATTTATTTTTTTGGTTGCTTTCTCAACAACATCATCTCCAACCGCTTCATTCTTGGTTTCCATATGATAAAGCTAGCTTAAAACTGTGAACGATTTTAGAAGATATTGTTTCATTAAATTACAAGTTCAATTCATTTTCAATATTTAGGAGTTATCTTTTCCTCTAACTATAAATTTAATACATAATATAGATGGTATCCTAGCATAGAAAAGAGATCAAAGGAAGAGAGCGGACATGATCAATAGTACTAAAAGTATACAGGAAAGAGAGAAGGCAGAATTGGACAAATAGCAGCTTTTCTATTAACTTTCTATATTCACTGAAACCCTCTATCTTAATTTGATGAATAATATATGTAACCTTTATCATAACATTAGTATCGCAACACAAGAACTTAAACTACAAATATGCCTATGAGTGAGTACACATGGAAATTGGATGAACAAATAAACTTGAGAGACTCAACCGAACAATATGTATATATGACAGAGTTAGTTTTAATTTGCAACTTGATTTGGGGTAGAAAATAACCCAACCCCTATGGATCATTTGACCTTTTGCTTCTTCAAAAGCCAACATGTAAGACTTGGTCTACATAAATTTCTATAATCTCTTTATGTAAAAACATCTTTCTCCCATGAATAAAATTATATATATTGTAAACTATCAATTAACACATTCACCATTTGCAGAGCTACTAAAATCTGTTTTTACGTTTTTTTTTGTTAAAAAGGAAAATTTCTTAAAAAAAATGCAATTAAGGAAAATCACAAAGGATTTAAGTTTTGTTCTAACAAAAATTGTAATGAAAAATTATTGACATTTTTAATTTTCAGGAAATTGAAGTTCAATTGAAAAAAACTCATCGCATTTAGTGGCTTGAGGTGTTCTTTTTGAGAATCAATTTCACTAACCATAAAAAATACTACAAGTTAGGAATTAAAATACAAGAACAACTATTATTTTATGACTTTTGGTTATGCTCGTAATAAATGTTTTGAAGGGATCGTGATACCTGTTACAAGCATTATTTTCATACCCACCACAATCCTAGATGAGTAGCAAAGTGTAAGATCTGTAAAAAAACAAAAAAAACGTGTTAATTGAAATCTAAGTAATTCAATGTCCTTTTCCAATTTCTTTTTTCAAAATTAATGTTGATGTTTGCCATTTCGATCAAAAGAAGATGGGTGATTTGAGACAACCGAGGGTAGATAGCAGCGGTCGATAATATGAGAGACGTCAAATTTTGATGATGCCAATATGATTAAGGTGATAAATTTGAAATTCCGAGATATGGTTTGACAAGGACAATGTGCTTGAAATTGTGATTTTTGAGGGTGGAGGCGCATGTCTTGCAATTTTACCCTAGATCACACATGAGGCAGAGATCTCAAATTTCAATCATGCAAACATGGTTGAGGTGATAGATCTAAAGCTCGAGATATGGTTTGACAAGGGCAATGTACTTAAAAATGTGATAATCAAGTCCGATCCGTTGTCGGCGCTGGAGGCGAATGTCTCGCAATTGTGCCCTAGATCTCATACGAGGTTAAGAGTGGAACATTGCCTTAACCCTTTAGGTTTTTCCTCTTATATTATGTTAAGTTTGTCGGTGTGAGTAGATAAATGAATCTTTTGACCGATTTATTTTTCGGGCCTTACCCTTATTGAACCCAACAAGGTCTGTAAGACGCTTCCCTGATTTACTTTTTCCACCCTGTGTTTCTCACACTTCTTATTTATGTATTCTTACGAAAATATCATTTGTTCGAATTATATAATCCGAAATATACTTATATATAAACAACAATAAGAATCCATTCCATTTAAGCACTTGCAAATTTCGATTTTAAATACAATCAAACAACATAGTAAAACTGATAAAATGGGTTTAACCGGAGAATTTTGGATTTTGAGGGGCGAAATCCTGTAAGAAGTTCCTTAAATGAGAGTCTTGCTCTTTGATTTTTTTTCTTGATTTTCTAGGCAAATTTCGAAGTGATCCGATCAAGTAGCTTGAAAACCGGATTTTCGTTTACCACACTATTGGAACAGCTAACAACGACTTAAAACAAAATTATGGGGTTAGAATGATTAGTATGATTCTTAAACTAACTATTCCTGTCACAAATAGAATCAGTATTTGTGTTGATACAATTCAAATCATATAATCCGAACTTGTTTTCCCTTGAATTTTTGACACAAGAGGAGTTATAAGGGTAGTTTGGATTTTACAATCCAAAAAAAAAAGGAACGCCTTTGTATTATAAAATCCAAACCACTTACTTATCCGAAAAAACTTAATTTTCGATTATATAATTCGATAAAACACAAAAACATTTTCGACTAAACTAGGGAGCACAAGAAATACACCGTGCGAGAAAAGCAAGTACCTATAGATTTTTGTTGAATGAAAGCAATATTTTTGTTGACTCATCTCTTAATCAGAGGTAATTTTATATGAACTTATCATTATATGATATGATATGATTGAGTACCTCTCTTAAACCAAGTTCAATTATCGATTCAATTATAATGACATAGTACTTTCCATTAGATCCAACCTTCCATTTAGTGAATTAAAATAAATTCTATCTTTCAAGAAAAACAAATAATGGTAATGGCCTATAGTTGATTGATGTGATACATCTTTGATCTATCCCTTTACTTTAATATGCCTTTATTTATAAACCACTATTTTCACCCTCTTTATGGACCGACTTTCCACTCTCACCACCTATTCCTGAAATGTCCATTAAAGCATAATGCTAACAAACAAAAAAGTAGCAAAGTCAAAAACCCTCAACCATGACAGAATAATAATGATTAATGAGGTAAAAATCGTGGTCCTATATTCTACTGTAAAAACAAAAAACACTATATAATAATCCTTAAACCTTGGTTTCTCCGTCTTTCTTGGAGAAAACCTATTCCATGTTGTTCACCAACATAGCAAACTTTATCCACACACACTCTTTATACTTTTATTATTGCTTAATCAATTAATTAATGAATTGATCACAATTACCAATTATGTTTATAACTCTTTCATTCATTTCATTATTTTCATTTGAGTTTGAGTTCTTCTTCAATGGCAATTCCTTCTTCAATCTCTGATCCATTTGCTTCAAAGTTTCTACCTTTATCTTCTTCCAGTTATAACCCATCAAGGGTATGCATTCATTCCTCTGTTTTTACTCTGTTTTCTTATTTATATGTTAATTTTGTTAATGAGCTAATTAAAGTGACATTGTTGTGACAGATCTCTGTTCCTGCGCAAATTACGGCTAAAATTGAGCAGACCCATTTGACGGCATTAAGGTGTGTGCCCAAACTTTTGTTCTTTTTTGTTTCATTGCTGTTGAATTTGCTTACTTTATGTTAATTGAGGTGTTTTTGGTGGTTATTAAGTTTGAATCTTCACCGGACCGACGACCAATCCTGAAGAATCTTCATAATTGGTCGTCGGTCTGGACGGTATGGATACCGAGTTTTAAAAAAAAGTTCGAATCTTCATGAAACAGTTGAGATTTTGATAATTGCATACTGATATTGTAATTCAGGCTAGTCCTATGGTGCACAAGTGAGATAGGTGTTGCACCACACGCAAGTTTGTTTTTCATCATTGGATCAATAAGTCTCGCCATATCTCACTTGATCCAAGGCTGAGACTTATTGATCCAATGGTGAAAAACAAATTTTTGCATGGCATAACACTATCTTACTTGTGTGCCATAGAATTAACTTGTAATTTAATTGTTTGATAACTTCAAATCTATTAAGTACTATTCTATAAATGAGAGTGATGAATATTTTTGTGATCAAATCAAATAGTGTCTGTGGCTGTGGTTTTCATTCTTTGTGATCTAAATGTGCTGGCACTGTTGTTCAATAAAAAAATGTGTTGGCACTGGTTTTAATATTTGATTAATTTCCATTTTTTGCATCTATTCTTTTAAAGTAAGAAATAGGAACATTTAATTGAATTAGGCTTATTGAAAGGAAATAATACATCGAAATCTCTTTTTTTCTGTGGCTTCTGCCTTCTAAACAATGTTCTAATGTTTTCAGTCGAAGTCAGTGTTCTTCTTTAAAGGCTTCTATGGGATCTCCAGGATATACTCAGCAACTTAATAACAGCAAGTTAGAGACTTTAGCTGAAGTTAAAGACGGACGCGATGATATATTTAATGACCTGAAGGATAGATTTTTAAGTTTTAAGAAGAATGTATACATGTAAGCTTCAGAAAATCCATGGTCAGAAACATTATTTTCTCGTGTCTGAATTAAAGAAGCAACTTAATTAATGTTAGTTCTGTTTTATTGTCAGGGAAAACCCTGAACAGTTTGAAAGTCTTGCCAAGGTTCAAAATCCAAAGGTAATTGTTTAGTCTTTCTCTCTATTATCCACCTTCTGGCTAAGCCTTTCGCTGTTTGTTGATTTATGGTTTGTTGCTTATTCCTTTAAGTTCATTCTTCAATTTTGTACTAAAAATTACAGAAATTAGTATTCTATGCTAACTTTTCCAAGAACAGTTCATGGTTATTGCCTGTGCAGATTCCAGGGTATGCCCCTCCAATATTTTGGGATTTCAACCAGGAGATGCGTTCACAATCCGCAATGTTGCTAATTTGGTTCCTACCTTTGAGGTATAGGCCTTGTTTGAATAAACAACTTCGTTAAATGTTCATAGCATAAACAATTATTTTATAACCGCTTATATAAGTTATTTCTATAACAAAAGATAAAATAAAGTGAAACTATTTTCATATTGAACTGTTTTCTTCTAATTCTCTTTTCCTGATACAGAGTGGACCCTCAGAAACAAATGCTGCATTAGAATTTGCAGTAAACACTCTTCTGGTAAGAATTTGTTTTACCGACATAGTGCAAGGCATGATTTATCTTCTTTATAATGCTTCTATTCATTTATCTGTTACAATTATAAAAGAATATTGGTTACAATAACAGCAAATCTCATGATAACTACAACAATTTCTATAGAAAGGTGGAATTTAATGAGCGGAGTATGAAAAATTAAGCTTGAGGGATTTTTTTTCTTCGTTTGAGCATTATTATGTATATTGTAAAATGCTAATTAACCATAGGCACAAGTGAAATCAACCAATAAGATAAGGTCATGACATAACTACTAAAAGTTAGTGCTATCAAGAAATGTTTGTACAACATTTTAGTGTAAAATACTCTATTAGCTTTCTTAATAGTGGTCAGAAAACTGCAAGATTTGTACATCTTGTTAAGGACAGACATTTTTTTTCCTGCAGGTTGAGAACATCTTAGTCGTTGGCCACAGCTGCTGTGGGGGTATACGTGCCCTTATGGGCATGCAAGATGATGGCGGTACAAGGTACTTAATTATAGTTATCGGTTTTCCTTTTCTTTCTTTGGTATAAATGTTCTATACACTTATCAATTGAATATTTCCTTTTTCTGTGTAGCTTTATCAAAAGTTGGGTTATTCATGGAAAAAATGCAAGAGTGAAAACCAAGGCTTCTGCTTCCAACCTCGACTTTGATCGCCAGTGTACGCATTGTGAGAAGGTGATATTTTATATGTTTAGATATTTGAATGTATAAATTCACTGTTGAGGTTTTGAAAAATTGAATGATATGAACTAGTAGGAGTCATACCAATGTTAATCCAGTAAGAACTTGATTATGTGAATACTTTCACGACTTTAATGCTTTAAATTGTTTTTATATTACAGGAATCAATTAACCATTCCTTAGTAAACCTACTTAGTTACCCTTGGATCAAAGAAAAGGTGGAGAATGAAGAACTCTCTATTCATGGTGGTTACTATGACTTTGTTAATTGTTCGTTTGAGAAATGGACATTGGACTATAGGGGAACCAAGCTGGAGGAAAATGGCAGAATTGCTACAAAAAATAAAGTATTTTGGTCCTGAGTTTTTACTTCTATTTTCCTGATCAACGTACCAATTCGCGTGTCTAAAATTTATACCTTTGGGACTAAAAGCATAGATTGAATAATGTTTTTTTGTACAATAATTACAAAATATTGTAACTTAAGTTATTTGAGCAAACCCCAACCATTTCACGTGTCTGTAGATTTGTACTTTATGAATAATGTACAACAGATATTTTAGTCCGTGATGAAAAATTTCTTTTTCATATTCTACTGATTCCATCAGGTAGGATTTTGCTATCTATCTATTTACTATATGATTCCTTTCTTGCAATTTTTTTCCTTTCTGTTTTCTTTCACCCATAAACTCGAGACATTGAGTTCAAGCTGGCTCAACCTTCTGACACATGACACTACATGCGGAGATGAGAGCATGGAATCAGCTGCAAACTCAAAGGTATCTCAACAATGCCAGTTAGCTTAAAAATGTTAGTTAAGGAACGGTTAGCGGCACACACACACGCACACACACACACACACCTTTACCATGCACATGATGGATGACAGAATATAATTTCTTTTTATCTCTACGAGTTCCTTCTTTGTTTCACAAGAGCTCTGCTTTACACAGGTCTTATGTATATGGTGAGAAACTGTTAGGAACCTTTCTTTTGGTATATTGAAAGAATTTCCTAAACTGGGAAGAAGTGAATAAACAAAAGAATGGTTCTAACTAGAATACAGATTGATCAACAAAATTGAGAAAAGAAGAGTTCTTTGAATATCTTTCTATTACTATCAATTGAATGGGGATAATAAGGATTGAAAGAGAAGATACATAAGGTTTATAATGAAGATGATGACCTTGCACTTGAGGCTTTTTTTCTGAGTCCTAACAGAAACTCAGATTTCTGGTTGAAGTTATGAGTTCATAATAGTGCAAAGATCTAACCTGAAATCTGGCAAGCTCATACTGTCTGTCCAAATGAGAGTCCAACTATAGTTGTTGTGCTGGAAAAATTGGCCAGCCCAAATAAGCTTGATAAAATGCAGGGTTTAGGCTAAAAAATCAGTCCAAATTACTCCCAAATTTTATGGCCTGGCTGTAGGCTGCACAAAGGGAGGCAACAAGGAAATGCTTAACATGAACCTAGAACTATGCTCTATCTGCAATATCTTTGCTTTTATAATTGCTCATAATTGTCGATTCCTGTATTCATTTGTCTAGTGGTTTGTTTCTTGACGCCATATCTACATAACAATTCTGAGACAAGTAGTTGCAGAGAATATTTTTAGGCAGTAAGCATTTATGTGATGTCCTTATTACAGTAAAAATGTGAGCTTAACCTTACTACTAACAGAAAGCACCAAGCGCGCGCGTGTATCATGCAGTATGTAAAAGGAAGTGAAACCAACCACATATTAACGTGAAAATCTAAAAGCCTAGTACAAAACATATACAGATTGCATTATTTTATTTAAGTGAGGAAACAAAAGGATTGATGTATTTTATTAGATATGGTTTAGATACGGCAAACAATTTTTGCTAAATCATACACGGCATTGGTTCCTTAAATTTTATAGCAACATCCTGATGTGTTTTATGACAGAACAATGTACTCCTGGGTAACATGTAGTCTACCTATGACAGAAATTACAATATGACTGTTTCTCTGCAGTTGTTTTTACTTTTAAAATTTATTAAAACTATATATGCCGACCGTGTCCGACAAGCCCGCAACAGGTAGGGTTTTTCTAACTTTATATGTTTCCTTTCATATTTTTCCCTAATTTTTTTCATGAGCATGAGCTTTGAGCTTGCTCAACCTGCTGACACATGACAGTACATGTGGGGATGAGAGCATGGAATCAGCCGCAACTCCAGACATCTCAACAGCACCAATTAGCTTAACAATGTTAGTTCATGAACTGTTACCGATTAAGCCACCATTCATGCGCTTTCATCAGCTTGTACATATGAGTGCATGACTTTACATTGCACTAGATAGGTGGACGGGTAGGGCTTCTTTTCATCTCTATGAGCTCATACTTTGTGTCCTTAGGTAATATTAGAGCTCTTCTGTGCATTGGTCTTATCTCTATGGTGACAAACTATAATTCTAGTGGAAGTTCTGACTTTAGAATAGTGCAAAAAAAAGGTATAACATCAACTCTGGCATGCTCATACTATTTCCAAACGAGAGTCTAACTGGTTGCTGTAAAACTATTATTTGACTGTTATGAGTTATTGGATATTTTACTAAATTCAAAGCCTTGTGGGAATAATTGGAATCACTATAGACCAATTCTATAATGCATGTGTGGAGTACCATGTGCATATTTAGCCATGAGCTACTCACAGCTGTTTCGTCATCAAGATGGAATTAAATGAACAATTCGTTAGGGTGTATTCCCAGATATAACTAGTTGAGTCACTCCCGGCTCCTGCCATTTGATGGCTCTTCAATAGGAACAACAAAACGTCTGCAGAATTTCAGATGAACCGAAAGTCTTGCTCAATGCAGCTGAAAATTTGGTGATGATCATAGTTCTTTGAAGGAATCTGATGCCTCAAGTCAACCCATCTTTACTCAGGAGCACTATGTCAGATTGTTAAAACTGATTCAGCATGCATCAGTGGATTCATCCAGTTAGCCTCACTGTCACAACTCTAATTGATGAAAACGGCAACAAAGTGACTCAAACTTGATTCTGCCTTGCATGACATCTATGATTTGGTTCCTCTATGGTTTGGTTCACTTCATAAATAAGGATAGATCCATTGTAAATTAAACTCCAAAGTGGAAACACTATTACAACAAATTTTGTTGGAATAATGGAACTTTCTCAGTCACATATGTTTAGTTTCTGCCACAATTTACCTTTACTATTGTGTGTATATATATATCCAAACCTGACATAATTTTTCAACTGCACACTAACTTTTTGTTATGTTTGTTGCACTATTCAGAAGCTGAGCCACCCGAAGACGATTGGTTTGGCCAAACAACTTCCCTTTACATCTCATATTCCACCATCTCACTTATGAAGAACTGGCATAGATCCATTTGGACAAAAATGATCTTCCACCAAAGCCTTAGCAGCAAAATAATTGCCAATGCTTGTGAAACTTACAAACAGATAACAGTCATGTACTCTTAAAAATATAAAGCTTGAGGTTAACCTGTTTTAGTCTTCTTCCAAAGCTCTGAACTCCTATATAGGTGCTACATGACTTGAGTCTGTATGCAAAATGTAGCGATCTGATATCAGCCAGGAGTTATCTTCTGCAGTATGGCAAAAGATGTTATCACATAAAATGCTATTTTGACATGGTAAGCAAAACTAAAGTTCTTCCTGAAGTTTCTCAATTGACCAAGTTAATTCATTAAATTTGTTTCTGATTCGTTGCTTTGTCTTCATACTAACGATGCAAGTTCTGTAATTTTGTGCTTCATATAGCACTCATAATTTTATTATCATTTTAATCTTGTAGCTACATGCACACATAACCCAGCTACTATACTACTTAATCTAGTATTTTGTTCTAGTCCTGTTTAATACCTGAAACTATATGCTATTCTATTCAAATGTTTATGTAATTTCATCATCCTAATTTGAGGTCACTAGTTATCATGACTGATTTCCCAAAATTTTAAGAACCATAGCCATACATGAATAAGTGTGTCATTTCAGCAAAAAAGCTTCACTAATACAACAAGTTGATGTTAGGTACAGGAGGCTTTGAGGACTGAAATTTATTTCTTCTAATCAATGTAAACTATTGGTGATGGAAATCAAATCAAATATTTACCTCACGTAAGAATATTTATGTGATGGTTGATGCTAACTGCAATAGTATAATTAATAAGAATGACATCTAATTTGTATGAACTAACATCATATACTATTAATTATATAACTTAACTATGAATAAAACACAGTTAAACCGTAGTTGTGTTCGTATGTTTCAATGATACTTGTCACTTCATCTACAGACAACAAAAAACACAGTTAAACTTAGACCACGTGTCAACCTCTCTATCCACGACATGTCAATTAATAGGAATGACATCTAATTTGAATGAACTAACATTATATACTATTAATTATATTACTTAACTATCAATAAAACACAGTTAAACTGTAGTCGTGTTCGTGTGTTTCAATGGTACTTGTCACTTCACCTACAAACAAAAAAAAACACAGTTAAACTTAGACCATGTGTCAACCTCTTCATCCGCGACATTTTAGTTTTATGGAATTTTTTTTGTCGTTATATATTTTTTGAAACTCAGTATTTGATTCTAAAGTCCGATTGATTTAAAGAGGGAATCAATCGCACCGTTAGGTATCTTAACACAAATTCTCTCATCTAGTTATGTTTCTTAATTAAATATACTAAACTACCAATTATTTTAAGGAAAACATGAAATCTCTTGTTATACAAGATCTTATCACATAGTATAAAATTGAAAAGTAATTAATAGTAAATGTACTTGGTCAACAAATGCAGCTATGGATAGAAGAGAGTCTGATAGGCTGGTTTACATGTGGTTCTATGTAAGTTTAAAATATTTATCATGATAATAACTTGTACACAGGCCACATAGTGAATTTGTCCATAACGGGACAACTCATCTTACCTTATTCTTGTGGTTTTTACATACCAGCTTCATTCTGTTATCCTTGCCTCTAATATGACAAAAGATTTCACGTGTAAAAGAGATACTATAGCCAAACATGTTCTTATCTCTATTGGCTTATTGTTACCAGCTGGCCTAAGTTTTTAAGGTATAAGTTCATTGTTGATGTTAGAGGTTCATCCTCTATCAATTCAGTTTTCCATTCCTCCACTCAAGTGCTTACACTTCAATGTAAACAATTTGATAAAAACAAATGACATTAATAGTTGTAAGATGGGCACCACTTGCTTCAATCACATGCCTAAAATTGAAAATATTAGCTGGGTATGTTGGAATCTTGTGTGTGATTATATGACGATGAAAATTAATTTTGATTAAAACTCAATTATTGTTTTTTGAGGAGAACTGAATTATTGTTAAATAATTTATGTTTGAATACATTTATTTAAAATTGAGTTGAACAAATATTTAAGCCAAAAACTAAATTTACAGAAAAAAACTTCAATCAGTTTCAAGTTAAATCTATTCTAGAAGAAAAAACATTTCTTTCTGAGTACACAAAAACATATATGAAAATAAATTTTATGGGCATAAAATCACTGTCTCTCAAAAGTGAAACTAAACATGGATGTTATTTCACCACCAAAAGAAAAAACGTGCATGTTTTTTTTTTTGAGTAACATGCATGTTATTTAGCTTTATTGAATTTTTAAATAAATAAATGAATGATATAAAAGCAAAAAAAATATTAACAAAAAAATTGCCGTTAATATAAGATTTTTTTTCTTCCATATGTATATATATAGAGAAATATAAAAACCCTTCTTATGTTAAAAATGAAAAGGTAATTTGACTATGAAGAAAAATATTTTTAAAGAGACAGAGAAATATAAAATTCCTTCTTATAATTTTGATCATGCCTATTCTTAAAAATATCTAAATTATTTATATCAAAATCAATTGTTTTTTATAGGTAGCCGAAGTGGTAAACGCCACTGAAACTCACATTGTAAAGTCCTACGTTCGAATTCGAGTGAAGATGTCCAATCTAACAATATCGGCATTGTCAGTTGAATTATGTTTTATGAACAAAAACATTTTTATTTTAATCTATAATAAAACAAGCCAATTTGATCAATGAAATCATTGCTTCATAATTCTTACTTAATTATTTTCTTGTTGTAAGAAGATTTCTCTTGAGGAATTATTGTAATATATTCGTTCCCTTAAAATATTGTCATGCGACAAGAAAAGGAATCCCCTTAAAATATTTTCTTGCTTCAGAATGTTGGATTCATCTTTGCTCCATACTTGAAAAGGAAAACCTCCATAGATTGAAAGGCGGTGGCTTGTTTAAACTACAGAAGAAGCAATTTAATCTGATTTTAATATAGGAAGGAACATCAAGACCTTATTATAATGACAATCCACAATAATTATTAATTATATGCTGTAGCTTTATGAAAAATATTTTCCTCAATAGTTCATATATATTTTTGGTCTATAAAGGAAGTGGTAAACATCAACAGAACTTTCACACATACAATTGAGAGATTTCAGATTTAAATTAAATCTAGATGAATATGTCCGACAATTTCAATATTATTATCAGTTAAATTACTTTTTACGTATTTTAATAGTCCATTTTAAATAACAAGGTGATGTGGTGATGGTAGTTGCACTTGATTTTGGACTTGTCTAAAGTTGGGACCCAAACAAATGATATTAAAAGTGTGAGTTAGACTATTATACAAGGTTTTAAGTCGGCATATGAGGTCGGGTCACAATATATGACAGTATTACAAAAAATTGCAATTACATGTGAACACAATCCGGAGATATTTTTCCCTCCTTTGATCTAAATTAGTGGTTTTTATACCGATCAAGTTATTATTTCATGTTTTTTATTTAGTCGTTTTAAAATGTTGTTGTTTGATTTTCTGCCTTAGTTTAGTGTTTGTTTGCTTTTCCATTTTAACGTGGTATTTGTTTAGTTTAGAACAACATATTAGCTTCGACCAATTACTAATTCAATTAATGATTATGTTGTCAGTATTGGAGATTCAAAGACATTGTGACTTTGTTCGCAAATTCATCATTTTTATTTATTTAGCGATTTTAAATTTGTATTTGTATATGATATACTTTTTCTATTAAAATGAAAGGATATATTTTTTTTAGAAAAAAAAAATGTATTCAATACATCAATTGGTCACTAAGACATACATAGTCTTTACATACAGAGAGAGAGAGAAAATGAAAGAAAAATAATAATTTGTAACCATTCAACAAAACGTTCTTGCAAAAGTTAACAATATTAATGAATTATATTTACATTAACATAATGTATATATAAGAAATGAAACTAATTATATATTCAAGACATGTTTGATTTTACCTTAGAAAATTCCCAAACCATACAATATCAATCCTCAGAGTCATATGATACACAAATTTGTCTATAAAAGCCCACAACACACATAGACCATTACCTCAACTCAAGCATACCACAACTATTAGTGAAGACTAATATTAAGCTTTCTAGCTCCAAACAAAAAAATGGCTTCCATCAATTTCTGGTCATTCATTTTATCACTTCTACTCATAACATTTTCATCAATGACAAGCATTGAAGGGGCACGTAACCTTGTTGAGTTGCCAACACTACCTAATCTGCCAGTGCCATTGCCAATACAGCCACAATTGCCAACACTTCCAAACTTAGGTGCTCCAATAATCCCTAATGTACCAACTTTGCCTCAAGTACCAAATGTACCTCAAATTCCTCAGATTCCTGGTGTGCCAACTGTGCCTCAAATTCCTCAGATTCCTGGTGTGCCTAAACCATAAGCACCTAAAGTTCATGAATTCCAGTAACCTGCTGTTTATGTGTTTGTTAAAATTTGTTCATGCTATTTGAGGATGTTTCTGTTGGGGGGTTCATTTGTACTTTATGACTATGCTGTGTTCAATTTTTACGTTGTTTGGGTATGTTTTTTTACTACAACATATTGTAGACTGTGATTTGTATCAGTCGATTAATTTGAGCTATTGTTTATTATTATATATTCAATTTCATATATCTTTTCTCATCATCTTAGAGTAGATATTTATTTTGTTCTTCCAAATTAGAGATATATTCATCACATTGGTCCGTTATTTAGCGAACAAACTGACAATATTTTAGAAACTAGGGTTGGAAGATAACATTTCACTAAATGCGGTCAGTCAAGTTATTCAACGGAGATTAATCATCAACAACGTCGTTAGACACATCGTATCAACATGGTTACTAACAAAAATAGTCATTAACTTTTACAAATTAGTAATTTTGTTCTTAAAGTTGTAACACTCCAATATTTTTTTTTTGTTAAATCCAATTGCTCGAAGGCATGGTGTGTCCCATTAAATGAACACGTAACACTTGATGTGGACTCAACAACATCACTCCCACGTCTCGATATCACTTGCGTGAATTTTTATTGGATTTTAATTAGGGTAAAAAAATTGGGAACATAACTTCTAACCTTTTAATCAACAAATTATAATAGGCGATTTCATCATTGAAGACATGACAATGATGTTAGGTCTTCATGAAATGCTACTTCTTTTAATGTGTCATGTCATAGTATCTAATCTGATTGATTGTCAAATCAAAGATAAACTTGCAATATTATAATTTATAAAAAATCATATTTAATTTCTGTTTGTTAAAAAATTCTAAATTTTTTTGGAGTCATTCTTATAATATTATAAATTTTTCTGCAAAATTTTATTTGAAAATATGAATTCTACATATGATTTACTTTAAAGAATGGACCAAAAGTGAAAATTAAAAACTTTTGAGGGATTAAAAGTTGAAGAAAAATGTTTTTGCTCCTTATAAATATATCAACTTTTCATTTTAGTCCCTCTAAAATTTTCCTTGAACTTTTAGTCCTTATAAAATTTTTAATCACTACTTTTGGTCCATATTTTAAAGTTAATTGTTGTATTTTTTTAATAAAATTATGCAGAAATGTGTAGAATATTGTAAAACAATTTCCCAAATAAATTATAATTTTTTAATAAAAAATAAATGGGTTATTTGATCCAATGTTCCCCTAATTAATATCATGTTTTCATTTTGGTCCAACAATTAATAATATGTACGTTTAAGTTCCTCACTTTTTTCTCCGTTTGTCAAATAAATCCCGGACTGTTAACTTTAACTCCAAATGTCTATGGTGGACCAACATTAAAGATGGTCCACCATAGACCGTATTAATTTATTTAATTTTAGCCTTTTGATCATTTTGAAATAAAATTGACCCTTGGATCATGCAAGACCATTGAATCTTATGATAGACCACGAACACATAATTTTAACAAGATCAAATGGTTAAAATTTAAAAAATTAATGAAGTCTATGGTGGACCACCCTTAAGGTTGGTCCACCATAGACATTTGAGGTCAACCTTAACACCCAAGGATTTATTTGGCAAACGGAGGAAAAAGTGAGGGACTTATACGTACGTTTTATTAATTGTGGGACCAAAATGAAAACTTAAAATCATTTAGGGGACAATTGGATCAAATAAGCCAACATAAATTAAAGGATTAAATATGTTTTTAGTCCTTACGTTTTGTGCCTCTTTGAAGAATAGTCACTACATTTTATTAAATGTTTTTAAAATCCTCACATTTTATCTCCGTTATCAAAATTAGTCTCTGCTGTTAATTCTCTAACAGAATGATGATGTGTCAGTTAGTGGGTCCCAATTATTTAAAGGTTAAATATGTTTTTGGTCTCTACATTTTGCGTGACTTTGAAAATAGTCCTTACATTTTAATAAATATTTTTAAAATCCCTAAAATAATAAGGACTATTCTTCAAAGTCACGCAAAACGTAGGGACCAAAAACATATTTAACCCTAAAATAATTGGGACCCACTAACTGCCACATCAACACTCCGTTAGAGAATTAACAGCAGTGACTGATTTTAATAACGGAGATGAAATGTGAGGATTTTAAAAACATTTAATGAAATGTAGGGACTTTTTTCAAAGGAGCACAAAATGTAAGGACTAAAAACATATTTAACCCTAAATTAACTATGAATTTTTAACCGTAAAAAATATAAAAATTCATGTTTTGCTAAAAAATTCTATTTTTTTTGGAGAGATTCTTGTAATATTGTAAATTTTTCAATTCAAAAATATGTATTCTACATATAAGTTTACTTTAATGAAATGACCAAAAGTGAAGATGGAAAACTTTTGAGGGACTAAAAAGTTTAAGGAAATTTTTAGAGGGACTAAAAGGAAAAGTTGACATATTTATAGGGACCAAAAACATATTTAACCTAAAATAATATAACTAAATTATTTCTCGCATAATTGATTTGTTGCTCACAAAATATTTATCACATGGCCAACCTCTACAAAAAGCTACATATATTTTGTAATTGTCCGTATAGGGACAAGATTACATTTTCATGTTCACGTGATGATCACATTATTCAATCAATTTTATATGAGGATGTGGATTCAATCTTCAATATGAGACAATGTTTTATCTCTTAATTTAGCTGGAGAGAAAAAACTGGTTGGGACCCGTAAACTTCAATCAATTTTGTGATTGGAATCCGTAGGTGTTACATTATAATTTTAGAATCGATGCCGACTTCACATATTCCTATTTTAAATGAGAGTGATAACGTAGATATCGTTAAATTGAACCTCTTCATTCATATTTGAACTCAAAATCTTATCATGTGTGTGAGTTTTATTAGGTGCTATGTAAAAATAACATTTTTGCAACCTTATAAACAATTACTTTTTCCTTTTTAACATACAACAATTAGGATCTTTAAACCTCATTAGGCACCTCAAAGTATCTTTATCCCTAAGCCCTTTGAGTTTGACTAATCATCAGGTTGACAAATGATACATTTATTTTTGTTTACTCCCTCGGTCTCATAATAAGTGAATCATTTGTAAAAAAAATATTTTTTTTGACTTATTTCATTTTTCAATACAATATTAATTACTTTTTTTTCTTCAATTATAAATCTAGTTATTACTACTTTCACCACTCTCAATTCAATATATTCTACCTTACATTTATGATAAAGAAAAAAATGCATCAATATTTGACAAAGACACTCAAAACAATTTCTCTCTCTCGTTCACTTATACAATGAAATGAACAAAATGCTCACTAATAATAGGACGAAGGGAGTATTAAATATATGGCTCGGTTAACTCTCACTTAATCGAGAAAGAGTCATATTGTCAACTCAACTAAAACCATATTTGTTGGAAACAATGTCTTTTATCCATCCGTAATAATAAAAAAAAGCTTCCACCAAAACAAATTTTCACGATGAGGAACTTGCGTGTTGTTTGACAATCAAGATGTATAATGCTGATCTTAGTTTAATTATGAAATTCCAGATGTCGTCAACACATCCTTTATTATAAAAGCTAGACTTAATGAGCTGACATGTTTGCCCTAATCCCTTGCATTTTTTTCCTCCTAAGCAAGTAATTATTGTTAATCTAATCTCTCAACCACACACTTAATCACAACCGTTGATTCAAACTTTATTTTCAAACTCCTCATTTTCTCTCTCATACAGAAACGTCATAATGGCAATTGAAAACAGTGTTAATCATCCTCATTTTCCCTCCCTAATACGTAATTAATGTTAATCAACTCAGTCAACCACTCCCTTCATCTCAGCCGTAGATCTCATAACCTTTCATGTATTAATGTTAATCAACCCAGTCAACCACCCCCTACATCTCAGTCGTAGATTTCATAACCTTCCATGTATATAAAGTCATCTCAATTAATGCATTTGGTGAAGAAAAAAATAATGATATTTATGGAACTTAATGATATTTCAGAAAGAATAAAAGAAAAATTACCACGTAGTTATTGCTACTCGAATTTGAATTTGATTGTCATCCATGTACCAAGTCAAATTTCAAATATTTATGAAACTTAATGATGTTTCATTGTTAATAAAAGAAACTTATTGCTCATACGAAATAGAAGAGGTTAGTAATGCTAATCGAATAAAAGAAAAAAAGTAATGATAGTTATGGAACTTAATGATATTTCAAGAAGGATAAAAGAAAAATTACCACGTAGTTATTGGTAACCGAGTTTGAAATTGACCGTCATTCATCTAACAAGTCAAATTTCAAATATTTATGAAATTTAATGACATTTCATTGTGAATAAAAAAACTTATTGCTCATTATTGCTAATCGAAAATTCAGGTCATGAATAGATGGTAAAGTACTAAACCAATGTCCACGCCAAAATGTCAACTATTGGTATTTATGATTGATACTAATAGCTTTTGGAATTTTGAACGTCATAATGCATTACAAAGCATTATGCAGTAATTGTTTTTATGCCTGCAATGAATAGTAATTATTACCAATAGAAGACTATGGTCATTCACATTTAAAACTTCCAAATTCAACTTATCAGTTGCCTATATAAATACCACTTAGTTGTGAGAATACAACTATTATGTTCTTCTAGCAAAAATAACTGTTTTTTCACTTGCTAAGATGACAAACATTTTCACCCCCATTTCAGCCGTGACAGGTGGGAAGAAGGATTTGAAGTTGATTGTACGTGTGGTCCATATATGGCAGATCTGTGTTAAGGAAAATCCAGACAATATCATCTTCATGAACATGATATTGGTTGATGAGAAGGTATATTATATAAACTTCATGTATAACCACGAACACTAATTCAAGTTGCCACTACAATTACATATAATCACATTAATGTTAATGACATGTTATTTTTGTTTAGCGAAGACGGATCCATGCCACTGTTTGTAAATACCTGGTGCCAACGATTCAAAGAATGGTTGAAAAAGGAGGAACATGTAATCTAGAGAATGTCATGGTAGGATTTAACGAGGGGAAATACAAACTCTTGCCACACAAGTACAAACTTAACATGATGGGAAATGCGAGATTTACTAAGGTGAATGCAAGCAATGTGCCTCGGAACGTGTTTGAATTCATGTCTTTCAAAGACATTTTGATCTCTCCGGAAGAGGATGTGGTTGCTGGTATGAAATCCTACCTTTTAAATGTTTCAAAGAAGACAATTTCCAATATCTGTTTCAAAAAAGACAATTTCCAATATATGTTTCATTTGTCATGACAATCAACAAGAGTCAAGGGTAATCACTTAAAAATGTTGGAATTTATTTGCCAAGTCCTGTGTTCTCGCATGGTCAGTTGTACGTTGCAATTTCCAGAGTCACTTCAAAACAAGGTTTGAAAATACTAATCATTGATGGAGATGGAGAGAACGTTGTTTATCACGAAGTCTTTCGTGATGTATCTTGATGGTTAATGTTCAAACTTCTTTGTTATGTATGCTACCATTTCATTTTGTTGCTATTGTTGTCTTAGAAGGGAACATATTTTTAAATTGTTATAAAACTTCTATTAACTATATATATTTTCATTTTTGCGACTGATTCGATTAACTTCTACGTGGTTTGAGAGTCTAATAAGATTCAAATGTAAGTCATCAACCCAACAAATTTTAACAAGAAAAAGTAAAATACTAGCAATAAATGAAAGAAAAAAAATTAAATGAATAATTAAGTAGAAGGCCATTTGAAAAAACATAATTAATTTAGAAGGCCAGCTTAAGATGGAATCAGTTAATTGATGTAACAAAATCAGAGAGTAGATTACAAATAATCAGACATAGTTGTGCACCTTCCTTTAGCTATGCAATAGTAAATTTATGATTAAACAGTTAATTAAAAACCTGCAAAAACATTTGCAATATGTTGGGGCGCAAATTCAAACCTACATTTTTTTTTTAATTCTAAGCACTTGGTATGTATGAGTTTGTTGTTAGGCTTTAGAAAATAAAAAAAAATGATTGATTAAGTTTTATGAATCTGTGTTTGTACAAGTATATATTTTTTCCTCTACATAAAAAGTGTATATTTTAAAAAAAAAAAACAAATCGACAAGAACCGGTGTATACTAATAGTATGCTGCACTAAGATTTAAAAACAAAAATATTTTGATAATATAGCATTTTCCATAAGTTATGTCATTGTTGGATTACCAAACACATAGTAAACCCACGCACAAGTAAAAATCAATTTTCCTCTATTAATTTTAAAACCATTCAAAAAGTTTGATGTCCAACTTTTGAGTCTCTAATATCTTTATAGTATCCAACCACCACCACCAAAGGAAAGTTAATTAGCTAAACCAACATGGAAAAAACTCAAATTTTTGGCCATAAAAGGCCTTCCACACTAGTCCCATGAATATACAAACAACACAAACTAATTTCCTCAAAGCAAAATCAACTAAACATTCATTCATCACAAAGAAAACCCTAATTTTGCCATGGCCTCTTATAGTTCCTTCATTTTAGCAATTTTCATTGCTATTTCCTTCTCAAGCATGGACATTACCCTAGCAGCTCGCAATCTTCTTCAGACAACAAATCCAACTACACCTACACTTCCAAAACCAATATTGCCACCTTTGCCAACAATCCCAACATTACCTAATGGAAATCTTCCACCTTTGCCAACAATTCCAACATTGCCAAAACCTACTCAGCCATCTACAATTCCAACTATTCCACAGTTCACTCTTCCACCACTTCCAAACATTCCTACTGCAATCCCAATCACTATGCCAACATTCCCCTTCTTTTCTCCACCACCTTCAAAAACAACCCCTTGAAGTTCATGTCAATTGTGTTTTATAGATATATTTACCATATTATACATTGTTCATTTGTTGTTGGGGAATATTAATTAGATTTTGTGTGTGTGAGTGATCACCTTGGTTTTTCATTTTTCTTCATACTTGCGTGCATGGGATGTTATATATTCCTTTTTCTTTTCTTTTCTTTTCATTATTTTATGTACTTGGAGATCTGTTGTAATAGGTACACTATATGATAAATAAAAGTTTTTATTTCATAATGTACATACATGCTTATTTTCCTATGTTATTGCTAAGTTATACGGAATTTTTATTTGCATTTCGAACTTGACATAATTTGAGAGGACTTATTACAAGATTAAATTAATTGATCTTGGTGCTTTATGTGACAATCTATACCATACGAATTTTTAACCAAACAGTCTACCACATCATGTTTTGATTACTTTCTCTCAAGAAAAGTTTTTCATTTTAAAAAATTAGTAAATTAAAATTTAAGAATCCAGATATAAAATTTAGTCTTTTCACAACTTTGTTCGTGGAACTCTAGTTGTGTCTTTTTTTAGGAAATAGTTTCTTTCCTTGTTTTTCTTTTCTTTATCCATGTAACAAAAAAAATATTTCGTTCGAAATTTGTCTAAATATTTTGCACGCACTTGTTTTAGACAGGTCCGAATATAAAATGATAAAGAAACTTATATATTTTGTCTCAAATCTATTTCAAAGTTTTGCTCAAATTTAGGAAAAATTTCATAAAAAAAATAAAAATTATATTATATATCGTCCCAACTCTGTTTCAAAGTTTGAAACACCTTTGGAAAAAATTTCACAGAAAAATAAAAAATGCATGAAATTGCATATTTTGTCAAAAATCTATCCCAATATTCACACACATTTTAAACAAAACTAACTTAAATATAAAGTGATAAACAAGCTTATGTATTTTGTCTCAACATTTTACACATATATGAAGCAAAAAGTAACGAGCAGTGATAGGTATACACACTTAGGTGGAGATGCCACTTTGGACCATTCCCAAGTGGCATTTTTTATATTAATCATAATAGGGGCAATTTTGTCAATGACTTTTCTCACCCTCACTCCTTTCTTTACCTTTTCTTCTTCTCCGGTCAGTCCCACCACCACTACCGGCACACCATCCACGTCCGTCGTCCGCCGTCGTCGCCCTCAAATCTCATAACCACCAGTCGCCCTCAGATCTAACATCATCCGTCCACCAAAATCGACCCCATCATCAACAACATCGCCTCCGTTTTCGGCGACGGAGTGACGACGACCAAACATCTCCCATGTTCTCAACCTCGCTTCCATTTCCGTCCTCACCCTCCGCCGCCTCGGTCGTCCTCAAATCTGCACCCTTCGTCCACCTTCGACCCCCAACAACCACCACCCTTGTTCCCTCGTCATCAACACCGTCACTGTCGTGTTCACCGACTTCACCACCGTCACCGATCTAACCACCAGCATATAGGGAGAGAGAAAGAAACAACAAGCATGACTGTTGAAGAAGGCAGCACCGTGGGAATAGAAGGTGGATGAGAGAGAGAGTTGAAGAAGAGAGGAGTGATTGTGTTGAACAATTGTGTCTGTTTATTTGTTTTGTTTGGATTAATAAAACAATTAAAAAATTAAAAGTAATGCCACATGGCAGGGGTGAATATCTTCTCCATTTCCTAAATAAATGGAGACTGTCAATTACTATAGTTTTGAAGTAAATATATGATATAAATGCACATATTTTAAGAATCGAAAACATTAATATCACATATTTACTTCAAAACTATAATAATTGACAATCTCCATTTATTTAGGAAATGGAGAGAACCTTCACCCCATGGCATGGTGTATGGGTGGGATAGTGAAATGAAAAGGGGGTCTATCAAACAATACCGCTCTAAGTAATAAATGATATTATTTTATATTCGTTGGACGAAGAATAATGTTATATTTTTTTGTCTGTCCGGGAACTGAAAGAGTGTGAAATGAAAAAGATAGAGTTGGTGAGTTAAGATTTGCGTGGATAGATAGACCATAATAAAATATGTTGGATGATATAGTCTTAACGGCGGGAAAAAAAAAGTTTGATAATGTACCAATTCTTTTACACGTTCAATTTATACATAGCCATGACATATCACATTACTTCATAATATACAAGATGATGTATCATGTACTAAGGTTCAGTATTTTGTAGATTTTACCAATTAGGCCGCACAACCTAATATAATACGTATTAAATGTTTTTTTTAATCCCTTCAAAAAAAATGTTTTTTTTAATCTTTTTTTAAAAGGGGAAAATGAAAAATATTACCAAGCAAATAATAAGTCCCCTACAAGGTGTGATAGAGAACTTAACGAGTAAACAAGAAAGCTAAGAAACAACTCTTAAACATGAAATGGATAAAGCCTCCAAAATTGATAATCAAAATCGAACATGACATACTTCGATATCAACAACCAAAAAATAGAGAAGTTTAACCTTTTCACTCTTAACAACTGAAGTTGCCCCTCCTTGCGTTGAAAGACATGTCTATTCCTCTCTTTCCAAATAATCCACACGCTAGCGAAATAATATGAAGAGACATCCGAACATGTTTAGACGACCCTCCCAAGCCACCAAACTAAACAATATGATAACGTAAATGACCCTGAAAAACTGTTGAGAAACCTAACCAGCCTGAGACCAAGGACCAAAGTGTACCATAAAAACCGCATTTCAGAAATAAGTGGTCCCTATCTTCATTCATGCCCACAAGCTCCACAACATATTTGATCATTATTTGAAATAACCCTACAACGGACTAAGTTATCCTTTGTGCACACGATTGAGAAGCAAATGCCAAGCAAAAAGAGAAACTTTACAAGGCACCGCTTTTAGCCACAAAACTAGACTATTCTCAGAATAATTATCATGATTTGCCAATGTCAGAATATTATAAGCTCTACTCACAGTATAACGAAGGGAAGAATGTATCTTCCAAATCCATCGGCCCTCCACGTTAACCTGCAAAACAACTGAAGTTAACAGTTCAACGCACTCCCCTACCAACTCCTCCCCCCAAGCAAACGACCTCCTTCGCCACCTCCACGCCTCCCCACTCAACCCTCATCCTAAAGAATGCATCTCATCTATATATTGTCGTCAATTTAAATTGAGATAAATCATAAAGCCGTTTGAATCTAACACAAAGAGGTGTTCTATCCACCGATGGGACCTTCCAAAACAAAGAGGAAGATCTACTACCCACAACACGATAAATACTATCAAGAAACCCTCATTCATCTACCAAACGAACGATGTTCACAAAAAGACGTTCAAATACATCTAATAATATTTGGTTTTGTGGATTTTTCAAAAAAAATTGATGATAAATTTGTGACACTACTAAAAAAAGGTCATTTTCGGACGAAATTTCGAACGGTTTTGCGACGGAATTTACGGACAATTCCCACGGAAATGTGTTTTCGGACGAAATTCAGTCAGATAGGGCGTTGTCCGAAAAGACCGCGTCGCAAATAATATTTCCGTCCCAAATATCTTTCAGACGGATTTCACACGGTTTTCACACAAATTCTAAAATTTGAGTTTGTGGGATATTGGACTAAAATTCGGACGGATTTCGGACTGAATTCAATTTAATTTCCTACGGATTTCGGACGAAATTAAGTTAAAATTTCCTACAGATTTCGGACGGAATTAAGTTAAAATTTCCTACGATTTTCGGACGGATTTAAATTATTTCCAACGATTTTCAAACAGAATTATGGGCTTATTTGCAATAGAATTGCCACAAAACTAATATTTAATTTACTTTAAATTCAAAACCGTAAAATTTATATTAAATAATACATACTAGATTCAAATAAAAATAAATAGTAATTCAAGAGTAAACAAATGCTCATTGTCTGACATAAAATTTGGGACGGATTTGTTTTTTTTAACGAAATTCGTGCGATATTTGTGGGAAAAAACCTTGCTTAAACATGTCATAAAAATTTCACACGATTTTGGGATGAAAATTACGCTCCTTAAAAACTGTCTCAAATCCGTCCAAAAAATTCAGACAAAAACTCATCCGTCCGAAAATGCTGTTTTTTTAGTAGTGTGATTTTATTTTTATTTTTGGTAGATAGATGATGAGCAAAACCGCAAGTGTACGGTTTTGCCGAAGTAGTAAAAAGAGAGTATCGTTCCAACAGGGAGTTGTTTAATTTGATTTACTTTTAGAAGATGATTAGAGAGTTTGATTGTAAAGTTTTG
>Ga0315915_1001952_pt1 | contig 25582 bp, 15 predicted proteins | sample MpolbnodulesMG_FD_207738 | JGI IMG/M metagenome (GOLD analysis project Ga0315915, IMG submission 207738) | Medicago polymorpha root nodule microbial communities from Los Angeles, California, United States - branched nodules | ecosystem: Host-associated > Plants > Roots > Nodule | place: USA...
AAGCTTTAAGTAACCGGGCTAGCCCGAAAGCCCGTAGCCCGCAAAGGGCCGGGCTTGGACAAATATTTTTGAGCCCGTTTATCTTCCGGGCCTTTTTGGCCCGACCCGCCAAAGCCCGAGCCCGTCATGGGCCGGCCCGACACGGGCCGGGTAGCCCGTTTTGACAGCTCTAGGTGAGACACATGATAGAACCATACCATGTTTCCTGGTGTGTGCTATCGTGGAACCCCCACCACCAGACCATACTCTGCTTGATGTATGTCGTGTACATGGAATCCAAGAAAGCCTGAACTACCTGGGTAACACCAAGAAATCGCATAAATAATGGTGATCTAGGGATGTATTGCACGTGTCTATATTGTCTCTTCGCCCGCTCAAGTAAGTGGCTACACATCTTCCCTCGGCCGCACATAATCCATCTAGAGTACCAATATTTCTCCTTGAATGCATGGATGCCTGGACCTCCCTATAGTCATTTTAGGGGTTGAATACTACGTCGTCCACTTCCATACGATCAAAGATCAATCGATACGACCCAGATTAACACAACCACTCTTAGGAATGCATCAGGCTACGTGTGACATGTCTGGGGTATCTAGTGGATTATCATCAAATGGATACAATTTTGTGAAATGAGCCATAACTCATGCTTGAAAAAACAAACATACTTATATTAACATTTTATAAGAAAGTATAAATCGGATACACAAACATAACAAGTATATATTATTACCTGCACTAAGGTCATGTATCCTCTCGATGATTTTTTCGTGGGGTTAGTAGTGTATATAAGATTACGATAATGGTAAGCCAAAGTCATCCCACCGCATGACCATTCAGGCATTGTGCTCAACTACCACATCGTCTCAAGATATATAAACTCGACGTGTCTGTTGCTTTTATTAGTGAACAACGTACATTCGAGCATGTATATTAAGAAACACCTCACGCACCACAACCAACGATTATCTCTCTCTCCCGTATCCTCTCTCGTAGCTAGATTCTCCATATTAGTAGGTAATGTAAGGTGATCCGCATAAATTTGCCTTAGCTAAGAATAAGTCATATTAGTACCATACTCTTTGATGACAACAACCTCAAAACCACCGATCAACTCAGTCATACACACAACTCCTATCTCATGGGAGACCTTTTTATTGTGACTCAATATCTTCCATTCAACGGGGATGTGTAGTAGACACACCACATCATCCAATGTGACAGTCATCTCCCCAACATGCAAATGAATACTACTAGTCTCCTCATGCTGCCTCTCAGACAGGGAAGTAAGTATAACATGACTCACATTCAGGAACCCTGTAAAAAGCAACGGGAAAAGACCAGAAGCATGAATAAGACCCCAAAATCATTGCAGATGATGTGCTGGGCGTGTAAGATCTTATACCTTATCCCCATGTCCAATGCAGCAGAGTACACACTTTTCTCGAATTTGAAATAAAAAATTAAACTGTTAATTGAACAGAAACGATACCAAAAAAAAATACCATGACACTTGAAAATTAAAAAGTTAAATGAACAAGAACAAATATTAAACTCTTACATTTTTGACGTCGTTCCAAATCTTGAAAGCAACATGCTTTACGAATGAGGGCAACAAGGATAAACCAGATGACCCTCCGTGAAATTCATCAAGTGTTAGTGGGATTGTCGGGTCCTTATCCCGAACCTCCTCGTTATGACCAGGTCGAACCTTCTCAACACGGTAATGTTGCTCGGCATCATTGTAGAACTCTCTTGAGTCACATGATACTGATCCTGTGTAGGATCAACAACTTGTTACATATCCAGATGTGAGCTCTCTACCCCATCGAGGTTCCTACACCCCCTTCCCCTCTTAGGCATATGGTGCGCCGCCATCCTCTCCCAGCATGTGTTATTGGTCATGGTCTCCTTGCTGAGTCTGCGCCTATGCGGGTTCTCAGACATATCTACACAACTAAAAAGCAATGAAAAAATCAATTAAAAGCTCATTCAGACATTTCATCAAACACTTAGAGTACAAAATAAACAACATTGATTCATTGTGTTATTTCAACTTTTAAACAACCACGTTGAACTTAAACCTATTATAAACAACACTGACAATGACGACATTTAAATATGTGATCACAAACTAACCTAAAAATAATTTGTTTCTACAACTCTAGACATTTCACCGTTTTAATTCAAAATAACTAACATATAAAACAAAAAATATGATAACAATATGAACTGAGAACACTTACTTGTAATTTGATTGATGGGTTGCTCGAAGTTTAAGAAAGTGGATAGAGTTGGTTTGAGGGAGTTTGATTGTGTTTTTTTATGTTTCGAATATATGTGAGGGTTGTTGCTGTTCTGGATAAGTTCAGATCGCAACGACAATTAACTGCCGATGCGAGAACAATAATTAACTATCGATGTGTCAGTGAAAACATTAATTAATTATTGTCAAAGGCATTTCAGTCTTTTACCGATTCATGTGAGCAATTTTATGTTTGACGAAAACAATTTTCATAAAATATTGATTTAACCGGACAAACATAGTTTTTGTTTTTGAAGGAATAAAGTTGCTATTGAATATGATTGTGTAAAATATTGTTTTTTTTTTGTAACGAAGTATCATATTTTCTCATTAAAAAGAGTGTTAATTTTTGGAGGTATCTTCTAGGTTATTTGCTGCATTGTTCTTAGCAACTGAGTTAAGGTAGAAAAGAAAAAAGAAAAACCAGTAGTTGTCGGAAAAAAACAAAAGAAATAAAAAAATTGAAAATAGAGAAAAAAAAGCTTGAAAACCCTAGAAGCCATTTTGTATATAAAAGGCTAGAAATCCCTTCCCCAACTCACCAACCTCTTCTTTCACAATTCACAAATGGGGCATTGTATAGTTCAGCCTCTCACTCTTTCCAAACTTCCCAATTCCTTCGCTTTTCACCATAGACCCTCCTTTCCTCCGAAACATGCAGTCTTATCTCGTACGTTCTTCAATCTTTACCAAAAACTAGGGTTTTCATTTCGTTTCTCAATCGTTTTTCATATTAATTTTGTTTCAATGCGTACCCTTTTGCTTGTTTTTCTTGTTGGTAACTCTAAATGTTTGAGATTTAAGCTTATGTTAATGTTTTATTTTTTTAAAAAAATAATTTGCGTGGAGAATTTGATGCAATACTTTGAATTTTCTTGTTAATTAAGCTTTTTGAGCAAATGGGTTGTTGTGTTTATTGTCAAAATTGCATTTTTTTTAACTTCATAGAAATGAAGGGGTTTTAAATTTTTGCGTTTTATGTTATTATAAAACATTCATGTGCGGTGGTGTGGAATATTAATGCAATACTGTGATTCTTAATCTTGCTAGTTAAGCTTTTGGACCAAATGGGTTGTTGTGTTTTTATGTTATAATAAAAAATTCATGTGCAATGGTGTGGAAAATTGATGCAATACTTTGATTCTTACTCTGTTAATTAAGCTTTTGTAGCTTATGGGTTATTGTGTTTATTGTCAAAATTGATTTTTTTTAACTGCTTAAAAATGTAGTGTTGAGTTTTAATTTGTGTTTTATGTTATTTCAGGCTCAGTTTTCCTTAGAAATGTAAGGGCAACAGCGTCTGAGGAGAATTCAAGTGGTGCTGGTAAATTGTTCAATGAAAAACGTGATGGTGTGATAACCTTAGAGGCTGATAAAAATGGATACAATGAAACTGTGGAGAATGAAGACCCAAAGGAAGCGTTGCCTTCTGATGGAGAAGGCCTGCCGTTGGATTTGCTCGATAAGCTTAATGTAAAAGTTGCTCTGCCTTTCCCTTTTAGCATTCCTAATCTGAGTAGTGTGTATATGATGATGCATGTGTTTTTTATGTTGTTTTTATTGCCATTTTGAATGATAGTGAGTTTGATGCATGTGCTTTTTTAAGCTGTTTTTATTGTCATGTTGAGTTGCTATGATGATACTACAGTTTATTAATGGTATTCGTAGAATGCTTCGTGATACTTCGGCACTTTGTGTTGAACCTGAGCGGTTAACTGAGCAACTCTTCATTGTTTCAATTTTTTATTGTGTTTGTAGTTATAGCTAGTTGTTGGAATTTTACTTGAGCTTTCTCTGTACTATGCAGTATATATAGGTGATTGGATCTTACTTTTAACTTGATAATATAGCATCGGTAAATTGGTTTATATGTGACATGGTGAAAATTTTACTGCTTTTCTAGCCACTTGTGGAGAGAGGTTCAGTGTAATTTTTGCTGAATAACAAGCTTAATGTAAAAGTCGTTTTAACCTTGTTGCCTTTTGTGTGTGTAATCTGTTTAGTTCTATCGACACCACTTTAGTGATTGTTAGTTTGGTGGATTGATGAAGATGCTTGTGCCTGTTTTTTTCCACTGTTTTAGATTGGTTTGTATTTCCATGTTGTGTTGCTACGATGAAACTCAGTTTATTGATGGTGTTCTTTGAGTGCTTGATGATACTTTGGCATTCATGTCGAACCTGAGTGGTTACCTGAGCGACTCTACATTGTATTAATTATCATGTGTTTGGTGGATTAATGAAGATGCTTGTGTTTGTTTGTCTTTTGGCTGTTTTACATTGATTTGTATTTCCATGCTGTGTTGCTATGATGAAACTCAGTTTTTTGACGGCATTCATTTGAATCTTGATGATACTTCGGCATTTTTGTCGAATCTGAGCGGTTAGCTGAGCAACTCTTCATTGTTTCTCTTTGAAAGTGTTTTTAGTTATGACATGTTAGTTGTGAAAATAATACTTGAGCCTTCCGAGTACTATGCAGCATAAATGGGTGATTGAATGTTCTGTTTAACTCAATAACTCAATGATATAGCATTGATAAATTGGTTCATATGTGACATTGTGAAAACTGATTACTTTTCTTTCCACGTGTTGAGAGAAGGTTCACTGTGATTTTGCTGGATAAGCTTAATGCAGAGATCATTTCAATCTCATTATCTTTGTAGTGTTTGCAATCTGTTTAGTTCTATGCACACCAGTGCGGTGACTCGGAGTTTGATTGATTGATGATGTATTTGTTTTTTCTTTCCACTTTTGTTGATTGTTTTGTATTTGCATGTTGTTTTGCTGTGATGAAACTCAGTTTATTGATGGCATTCATTGAGTGCTTGATGATACTTCGGCATTCATGTCGAACCTGAGCGGTTAGCTGAGCAACTCTACATTGTATTAATTTTTGTGTGTTTGATTGGTTGATGAAGATGCCTGTGTTTGTCTTTTGACTATTTTAGATTAGTTTGTATTTCCGTGTTGTGTTGCTGTGATGATACTCAGTTTATTGATGGCATTCATTGAGTGCTTGATGATACTTCGGCATTCATGTCGAACCTGAGCGGTTAGCTGAGCAACTCTATATTGTATTAATTTATGTGCGTTTGATCGGTTGATGAAGATGCCTGTGTTTGTCTTTAGACTATTTTAGATTAGTTTGTATTTCCGTGTTGTGTTGTTATGATGATGCTCAGTTTATTGATGGCATTCGAAGAGTGCTTGATGATACTTCGGCATTCATGTCGAATCTGAGCGGTTAGCTGAGCAAACTCTTAATTGATTAAATTCTTGTTTTTCTTTACCATTTTTCTTTTCCTTGAAAGTTATGAATGAATTGTTTGTTGTGATAGTTTTACGCGAGCCTTCCCTGTTGGTGATTATATGTTATGTTGAACTCAATGATATAGCATCAATAATGTATGCGGATCCTCTCCACAGAATATTGTCTCAACCGCTACAAATTCAAATTTCAACCATTTAATTAATCCAATGGTTGACAGATTAAAAATAAAAAAACTTAATTTGAAATTAACTTTCTCTCTCGACAAATTAGTTTTTTCTTTCCAAAACCTAAAATCAACATCACTACTGCTAAGAAAACTATGAAACCCCAAGGCCCACTTGTCGGTGTATGTCTGAGCTTTTGACGAGGAAGACATGGGTAGAAATATGGTATATGATAGAGCATTAGGACAAGGCTTGTTTGTTGTTGAATTGTTCAATAAGAAAATTATGAAGTGTATGCAAGTCCGACTGAAGCTGAAAGAGAAAAATGATAATGGCATTACTGAGTATGATTTGCTATGTGGTAGTGATGATGATGATGAGTACAAACCAAAAATTTAACTTAGGTTTTGGTGAGAGAAAAAACTGATTTGTAGAGAATTTTTTTGGAGAGAAAAACTGATATGTTGAGACAGTTAATTTGAAATAAGTTTTTCTTTTTTTATATTTTTCTCTTAATCTCTCGTCTGTTAAATTAATCAAATGATTGAGATTTTATTGTGTAGAGGTTGAGACAATATACTGTGGAGAGGGTCCATATTCTTCATGTGTGACATTGTTAAAACTGACTGCTTTTATTTCCACTTGTGGAGAGAAGGTTCAGTGTAATTTTTGCTGGATGATAAGCTTAATGCAAAGGCCACTTTAATCTCATTGCCTTTTAGTACTTGTAATCGGTTTAATTCTATGCACACCAGTGTAGTGATTCTGAGTTTGAGCATGTTTGTGTTTGTTTGTTTTTTCACTATTTTAGATTTGTTTGTATTTCCATGTTGTGTTGCTATGATGAAACTCAGTTTGTTGATGGCATTCGTTTGAGTGCTTGATGATACTTCGGCATATGTCGAACCTGAGCGGTTACCTGAGCAAACTCTAAATTTTATTAATTTCATGTGCTTGGTGGATTCAGGAAGATGTTTGCGATTGTTTACCTGAGAAAACTCTAAATTTCATCAAGTTTTTCACGTGTTTGGTGTATTCAGGAAGATGCTTGTGATTGTTTATGTTTCCACTGTGTTGGATTGATTTGTATTTCCATGTTTTGTGGCTATGATGAAACTCAGTTTCTTGACGGCATTCATAAAGTGCTTAATGATACTTCGGCATTCATGTCGAACCTGAGCGGTTACCTGAGCAACTCTACGTTAAAATTGTTGTGCTTTTGGTTTTTTTTGTTCCATTGCTTTTTAATTTTTTCATAGTAATGACTCGTGACGATTTTACTTGAGCCTTCCCCAAACTAAAAAAAATATTTTTGACCTCTTCTGCTTCTCATGCCATCTATCTCTCAGATTTTGGTCTGTGTTCATTTGATGTTCTTCGTATGTTTTCCTTTGTAACATATATCGTTTACATCTTTTAAATGCAGAATCTAATATGATAGTGAATTAAGCTGCACTGTTGCATGAGTAATCAACTTATCTAGACTGTTTCTTGTAACTTAACCTGTTTAGTTAAGTGCACTTTGGTTAACCCAAAATAACCAAACACAAATGTTACAAACCAGTTTGCTACTATAATGACTTCATAGCCTATTAATCCAGTCTTAACTCTCCTTTCAATCTTTACAGTTTGACATAAATGACACAACTTCTCTTGCGGTTTATGGTGGTGGTGCTATAGTGGCCCTGTGGCTAACTTCGGCTGTCGTTGGTGCTATTGATTCTATCCCAGTGGTATGTATCTGTTATTTAATCAGTAAAGATTTCTAACCAAAAACCAACTTTTGTTATTACTAACGTTTTTGTTGGTTCATTCTGATGTCAGATTCCCAAATTGTTCGAAGTTGTAGGGCTTGGATACTCATTATGGTTCACTTACCGTTATTTGCTTTTCAAGGTATGTGCCTAATGTTGGTTATAATATTTGCTGATATGTGCATGTTGGTTACCTAAAGATTATTAATTAAGTTTTTTAAACTGCAGAGAAACAGAGAGGAGCTGTCCAATAAAATAGAGGAACTCAAGGAACAAGTTCTCGGTTCAGAAGATTAATAGTTGTTATGAAATGTTAAAATTATATTTACTGCTTAAAAAATATGAACGTATGTACAGTTACATTTGGCCTAGTTACGGGAATTTGTTGATTTGCTTCCTTCCCTCACAGCTCCTTTCCTCTGCTCTGCTACATATTTGGTTTTGCTCAGGTATCGTGTGTTGCACATCATACAACACATGTCAATTGGCACTCCTTATGCTTTGCGAAGAGAGTGAAGACTCATTTACAATTTTCTCTCGGCTGAATTTAGTCCCTAACAAAAAAATAAATCCAACTAGTCTGATACTTTTGTATTAGGGACGAATTATGACGAATTAGTACCTTTGTTAATGATTCAGGTACTAATTCGTCCTCTACTTAAAAATGTCAAAAGACTAATGCGGGTTAATTTTTAGTCGGGACTGAATTGGATAGAGAAAAATGCGAGGGACGGACTATCTTCAGTGAGAAAAATTTAATTTTCTAAAAATCAACCCACATTTTTCTCTGAATTGGATAGAGAAAAATGCGAGGGACTGAATTGAAATTGACGGACTAATTCATGTCTGACTTACTCCTAAAATAACTTAACGGTCATGCTAGAATGCAAGTTAAAAGAACTAAAACGGTGAATTAAGAAATATGGTTTTGATAAGAAATTTGGTTGAACTTTTAAAATTTTGAATATTCAAGTTTTAAAACATTGAATACACAATTTACAAGAATTCTCTAAAAAAACAAATTCCTCAAGCTTTTTCTACTCCTAAAATTCAAACGGGAAGAACTTGGTGCTATGAATCTGTTTTCAATGTCAAGTTCAAATGGGACGGTCAGGTGATTATGAAAATAATTATTGACCGCCCAGTTTAAGGGAAATGTTAATGACATATATTGAGAAAACTTGAAGGAGTATCTTAGAAATTTCATCAATAAATATTTTCTATTTATACTATCTTTAACTAGGACAAATGTTAGCAACACCATGAAAATAATACATCAATTATTACTCAAATTTCGAACACTTGGTATGAAAATTTATAGGATTTTACTAGAAGACATCCTTTATAAAGGTGTCTTTTAGCAAGTTATCATACAGACATTTGCTAAAAGACACATTCATGTGTGTCTTCTAGCAAAAACCCAAGTTTATATTCTACATTAATTCCTACTTGCATCCTATATGTATTTATTTAAATATAAGTCAAATCAAATTTTTATGAATACAAGTAAATTTATGTATTTGCAAATGAAAGCTCTGGTTGTATTAGGTTTTCTTTTTTGTTAGTAGTAAAAAAAGTCAACTAAGTTAATTCCTACTTGCATACTATATAATTAGTCTAATCAAATTTGCAAATGAAAGCCCTAGTTGTATCAGGTTTTCTTTTTCTGTTAATTGTAAAAGGTCAACTAAAGTATCAAATTGAGTGTTTATTCCTAGTTTTTAATCATATATGGTGCACCAGTATATGCACTTTGAAATAAATGGTTATATTCTAGTGTCACAACTTCAGTGTTTATTTTAGTGTCTTGTTGGCGAATGACCGTTAAAAATACAAGTGTTTAATAAAAAAATTGAAGCGCATTTTTTTTGATCGAGTACACGGGAGATAGGACTATCTAATGCATTTGAACTATAAAACATTTGTAAAAAGAAATGCTGAATAAGTCATACATGGTTATATTATATTACAACAAAGAAAAAATAAGTTTACAGTTCAAATTTTGGTTATTCAATCAACCCATTTTTTTTGACAAAGTCATTGTATATGGAAAACCCTCCCAAATTAACAGTCTTAATATAACATCTTCCTTTGAAGTTTTGAACTTGCATCAGATTTGAGCTCACCTGTTTTTTTTAAATACTTTAGCTGTTTTTTTTCTTCTTCTCTTTTTTCTTTTAAGATGACAAATGTTTGTCGTTATTTTACGAGTAGAGGGAGTTGAACCACTGATCGTTGCAACTCTTATGTTCATCTCTGAGGGCAAATCCAGAAATTTTGATTAATAGTGTCAAAATTATATACTATACATATTTATACAAAAAAAATATATGATAAAACAATGTCATCTTTATTTAAATTTTTTTTGGCCAAATTTCATCTTCAACCAAATATTTGAGATTACAAAATTTTACCATTCTATATCCCAAAAATTGAAGACATACTAATATCTATGAATTATATTTGTTCTCTATATATCTTCATATTTTAAAGGTGTTGTAGAATTGTCTTGTAAGTACAACTCATATGATAAAATAAAGATTTTTGATATATGTTGCATGGTTTCAAATTTGTAATATCTCTTTTGATCGGACGATGACCGCATACAATCCGGATCCGTGCTTCTCACTTGATTTGATTGTTTATCACTTTCCTTTCCCTCCACTCTACAACTCTATCTCCCTAACCGCTATATCAACTCAACCATACTGTTTCAGCCATGGAAACCCCACCTTGCACGGTGGTTATGGGAACACCGACCGTGTTGAGAGCATTTGAAGATTTGGTGATCATGAAACAAAATATGGGTACAATAAGACTTTGTTGCGCTCTTTTAGTATATATTATATCCACCATATATATTATGTCATTTATTGATTATGGTGCATCCATGCTTCTTTGGTGAGAAGAAGTTTTTTCTCTTTAAATCTAAGGTTTGAGTCTATATGCCACTTGTGGTTAACATCGGTGTCCAAACCTTTCACTAAAATTCGTTGTGAGTTAGATTTTGAGGGTGATAAATTAGAGCTATTCAATCATTTACCCATTCAATTACTATGTTTTGCAAATAACTATTAATGGATTGGAGCCTATCAATCTATTTCTTTTAATCCAACGAATAACCTAAAATGATAATATAAATTCATTGAACAAAATTTAAACATTTTTTTTTAAAAAATAATTTAAAAATTAACTATTAAAGATTGAGGAAAAAGAGGGCATGCCACCCAGTAGTTGCTTGAACTGACACCAACGCCGTAGCCCACTGACATGTAAACCACAAGAACGCCACCACAAAAACCGTTGAAGCACCAATGTATATTGAACTAACTATCACCATCGGCCACCCTTGAATTTATCTAATTTTTGATAAAAAATAAAAAAATATTCTGGTGGCTGAGGTCTAAACCTCGGACCTTGCATATACTATTCATTGTCCCTACCACTACCACTAGCCACCCTTGAATTTGTATAATTTTTTGATAAAAAATAATTTAGCTATGAATATGGATGAATTGTATTTTATTCGTGAATATTAAGTGGATTGTAAATATACAAATAAATTATTTTGATCCATTCATTACAATCCAATTTAAACTCATTCACCAATAAACCGTTCTATTGTAGTTCTTCCGGTTGGAATTAGCTACTTATGCTAGCAGGATTTCCTTTTTTAGATAGTTTTTTTCTGTTCACTTTCTTTGTTTCTTTTCGTCTATTGTACCAAAAAAAAAGTCATTATCGTTTGGATTCAAGAACACAATTTTCCAATTAATTAATAGATTATACATAAATTAATTATTATTATTATAAATATTCAATAAGGTCGGATAGTTTTCTGTAACCTTTATTGATAATGACCCCCTTAATCCAAATTTCTATATGTAATGTAAAAAGAAAAAAGCATATAGTGCGAAAACAGTTTGTCAAATGTAACTTTCAAACCACTTTTGGGTTTAGATATGATGATTAACCTAACATGTCAAAGTGGAATAACCTGTTGCACACATACACCTCCCAATTAATCTTTTGATGTTGAGTGGAATTTTCTTGCTCTATATTATACTAGTTTTGATTTGAGGTCAAGAATTGCTAGCTACTTTCTCTTGGTATTTTTTTGTCTTTATGCTTTCAGTATAGACATAGTAGCTTGATTTTGCTGGATAGATTAGACTGGTGAAAATTAATTCTCATAAGAAATTTGGTACAATATGAAATCCACTTGATACTCTACTATCAGTGTAGAAAACGATCGATCTAGACATTAATGAATGGAAGAAAATCCCCAACATATTTTTAGTGAACCTCCTCTAATTGCAACTAGCTAGGAATTTCCTTCAATCTAAATAGCCAATTGCTGTGTAGTGTACAGCCCCAAGGATCCAAAAATTTGCATCAAGCTTGCACTTTGTAGCCACTCTTTGAAATTTGATAGATTCTTGCACATGCATAGTTATCCATAAATTTTAGTCGAAAATACAAATTGAAGTTTAATTCGATAAATATGCTAACCAATATTTTTAAGACACCTTTCTCAGAAAAAATAAAAAATACTTAAAAGATACAATTTTTTTTTAGAGAAATCCTTAAGATACTTGATAAACAAACAAATATAATATTATCATATTAAAAATTGTGTAATTAACCCTTTAAAAGTCTAAAAAGTATTAGTATTCAACATAAATTTTTTACTTTTTTGTTCTTAACAAGTGCCTTAAAGGCTTAGTCACTTATTAGCATGATCCAATTTAAAAGTCTAATGGCTTACAACTTAAATCTCTTAATTCCTTCAAAAAACTTAAATCTCTTAATCTCGACCGACTGGAGAATTATACATAAAAGTCCTTAATTGCTTACTAATTGAGGTCAAATGTTATAAACAACATACACTTCTTAACCCAACAAAATGTTTTTGGACAAAGGACAAAACTTCAAGGGTTAACATACAAGATTTAAAGCGAATAATATCTAAAAAAAGGTAGTGTTGTAGACTTGAGACCGATATAATCACCATAATTTAATTGTTTCTTATAGATACGAGAATAAATTCATTGTTATTCAAGATAACCCTCCATTTAATAATTCTCTTTTATTAATGTCATATGAGTCTTCTTCACTCAAAAAGATTTTTTCATGTGGTTTTATCCTTTCTCTATGTAACAAAAAAACCTTTTTCCGTTTAGGGTAAATTAAAATATATGATTTTTCCTCTTATCTTTTCTCTAGGCAACTAAAAAAAAGCTTTCCACAAAGAGCAAAAGAGTACGATTACGTTTGCAACGCAACTTTATGAAAGAAACAACTCATTTTCATCCATAAAATGTAAATTATTTGTGGTCTTGCAAAGCTAAACAAACAGATCAAATTATTCTAGGAAGAAGATAGAGACAGAATCCTTATGACGAAGCATTGCCTAATTGGTATATTGAGCTTGTGGTGCAGAATGGTCTAATTGCCTGATTGGTATGTAAACTAAAAAAATATTTCAAAAACGTGAATTTAAAAATATAATATTTGTGATCTTGGTGTAAATTCCAAATATATTTTGAAAATTACTTATTTTTAAGAATATATTTACAGATATTTTCTCTATTTTTCCTATATTCTTTTATGAATAAATGAATTTTCTAAGATTCAAATGATTATATTTTCTCATGCAAACGATTAAGAATATCAAGTTCTGTTCTTTCTTTACCTCTAAAAAAAAGAGTTATGTTCTTTAAAAAAAAAAAAAAGTTCTGTTTTTCTTTTAGGAAGTATCTTGCCTGCGGGTTTGTAAATTGTAGATAACATTTTGGCTTTAAAAGCATTTGTCTAAAATTTTAAGACGAGGTATGGATTTGAATTCAAGCCATCACCTATTAGAAAACTCACACAAAAAATTTCCCCAATTGTTAATGGATCAACACCTCTCATACATAGGATCAACACCTCTAACATATATAATAAACAGAGTCTCTTATAAGAGTTCAATTCATTAACATAGAGGATCAAAGCGTGTGAAATATTTTTTATTACTTATATATGAGAAATGGTATAGTAATATTTTACAAGTGGATCATGCTAACTAGTGTTGGACATTATTTAAGGAATTTTGAAATAAAAATAAAAATTATTCCCTTTCTCAAATTATTTGTTTGTATTTTTATACATTATATAAAGATAAATGATGTTGGATTTGTGTCGATGAATATTTTAAAAATATTAAATTTTGATAATTTAGTATTTTTAAAATATTAATTTTTTAGGAAGGAGAAAGCATCTTAAAAATATAAGTCAAACAATTGACAAAGTAATTCATAAATTTCTATAGAAAGTTCCTTAAAAAAATATTTTCTGTTAACAATGTCTTTAGCATTTTTCTTAAAAGATTTGTAATCTCAAATTATTTTGCACTCATAATTTGGGGTCCTAATTTAGTGTTTCACTCAACTAATAATAGTACCGCGACAATAACACGCACCTAGTAGTTTTGGCACACGCAGGCAGATGGATCATGACATATTTTGCCCTTGATTTGGGTCCCAATGCCTCAAAATTTTATGAGCAGCCAAAGATTTGGAGATCAGAATTATTCCACTAATAATCAAACAATACGTTGAATCTGACACCAATAGAAGTTGTGTGAGGAGGAATGCTTCAACACTAGCTACACCAATAGGATCATTACTCAACGCTACACCTCAAAATAAACTATGCTTCCTTTCATTCTCTTTTGGTTTTTCAATCTTAGTTGTTAGTATTAAAAAAGAGTAAATAAAGATTCGGTACAGATTTTGGTTGCACCTTCCTTTCAAGAAATGAAACGAAAAATACAAGTTTGGAACTTTCAACTATCTAATAATTACGTATACGCAATTCCTTTCTTGGATTAAAATACATTCACACCAAAAATGCTGCTTTGCTGTCACAAACAGTCAAAAGTCCCGATTTGTAAAAACATTTAACATGTTTAATGTTTTTCATAATGGTTTATATTTTACTAATTGTCTAGCATAATGATTTTAGATGTTCTAACAGCATCACAGCGTTTTTGAACAACTTGTGGCAAAAAATGTTTCATAAATCATAACATCAGATCTTTACACGTTCAAAATTGTCTAATTGTGTATAAGTAATTGAATTAATTAACCACAGTTTTAATCATGTTTTGTAGGTGATTAATATGAATATCATAAGTAGCATTAACCACATTTTCTTGTATTTTGTGATTCCGATATAAGATTTGCACATCAATTTAAAATCATGGTTTTCATTAATCAAAATTACCATCTAGAACAACCAACCACATTAGAACACAAAAATTAAAACAGAGTTTATTGGAATCAACATAAAAACTAAACTTCTTCGCCATCATCAATCTAGCAACTCAGAAATCCTTCAACACCTTGCGAACTTGCTCCAAAGTAACAAACAGAACAACAGTGAAAGGTCCTTGCCTTGAAATTGTAGGAATAAATCCCTTGTATAAAGCCATAGGACCCTCAGCACGAACTGTTTTCAAAGCACAATCCAAAGCACCAGCATAAGGTGGTTCCTTCCCAGCTTCCACCTTCATGTTCATCACCCTTGTCTTAATAACATCCACCGGATTCGACGCAACTGCCGCCACAAATCCCGCTGCAAAACTAGCTGTCACATGGGTCCCAAGTCCATCACGCATAACACCCTTCTCAAGAATCATCTCCTTGAATTGATCATATGATGCCAGCTGTGAAGCTGTGACCAGCATGGCGCGGTTCACAGTCAATGATGACCCGCGCCAGAGACTGGTCACACCTTCTTGCTTCGCCATTCTAGTAATGGCGTCGACAACAGATTTGTAGTTTCTCTGCTGAGCCGGTGGGAGTCTCCCATCGGCTTGCATTCGAACCATGGCAACATCGGCTGGGTTACCGATAGCAGCACCAACCCCGCCGGCAATAAGTCCAGCCTCGATCTTTCGAACCAGCGGCATAGTACCGCCGGCTTCACGATCTGTCCACTTGTTTTTGAGAACTTCGTAAAGTCCCATCCTGGTGGTGGAGTACAGTGTCTGCCGGAGCACGGTTGCGGAGATGCCGGAGAACAAAGCGGTTACACCTTCTTGTTGAACAAGACGGACTCCGACTGAGATAAGGCCCACACGAGGCTGAGGAACCGGAGTAGACCCAACATGGATCGTGGTTGTTCCGGTTTGACCGAAAGCAAGAGCCGGTCGAAGGATCTGAACCGGGTTCGGCTTAGGCGCGTTTTCGCCTTGAAGTTGCATGCGAACCTTAATAAGATCTAGTGGATGTGTGGAACATCCTGCGATGATTGAAGCAATACCACCTTCAACAAAACCTTTGACACCCATGATGTTTTTTTGTTTTGTTTCTGAGTTAGTATAGTGTAGAAAAAGGGTTTCAAGTTTCAAAGAATAAAAATGAATGTTGGGGGGGTGTAATAATGAATTTAATTGATAGTAGAGAAACTAGTTCTACTGGGAATTGGAAAAAGACCAATTAGAGTTAGAGCTCATCTCACTGGAAACCAGGAGATGGGAATGAAGGCCACAGGCTATGGAAGAAGAGTGAGGAACGTTAGGTCTCTGAGACATATGCTAAGAAACTATGAATGTTGTTTTGGTGTGGAGAAAAGAAGAGAAGTGAGGGAGTATTTATAGTTGGGGTATTTTTTGGAAGCATCTAGGTGACTGCTTCTACGCGATTATGGGATGGATGGTTGCATAATTGGTGGAAATCATCATACACGGTAGCTAGTCCAAAATCGTGAGTAATTAATTCACGCGTTTGTGGAACGGTCATTTTTGTAAGGCTCAAATCAAAGATTTTTATTTAGTAGATTCAGAAAAATAATATAGAGATTTTTTTTCAAAATATTATGTGTAATCAATTTAATTGTTTAATTAATTATAAAATATTCAGAAAACTAAAAACAACGTTTCAATTATTTTTTAAAAAATAATATTATTTTTTTGTGGAAAAATGTAAATACTTCTAGAACAAAAGAAAAACATTAATGATTTGATTTGACTTAATTTTATAGAAAAATATATGATTTGACTTTTATTTGTGAATGAGAAAGGGTTTCTAGTAAATTAGAATTCAATCGAGGGGTCGTTAAAGTTTAGTCGATAATTGTTTCCGTCAAGAATTAAACTCTTTTTTTTGACAAATCGAGAATTAAACTTGTGTTCGCCCGCATAATTCATTTTAGTGGAAGTTTATGAATCATTTGAATGTAATTATTTGATTCGATTTAAATTGGACGTAAAATGATGATTTAAATTGTATGTATTGTCAATACAATTTTTTATACATACATCTAATCATATTTTATTAGATATTATAAAGTAACATTTTTTTTAAACAAGTCAAAATGAACATTATTATGTGGTTTTTTTAGTCATGAACATCTTAAACATAATTTGTGAATTTTATCTATTAAAATGGTGCAAATAGTCATTTTACAACCGTTCTTACGAGAATTTGAAGTTACAAAACTATCCACAAAGCTAATATCTCAAATTTGAACATTAAAAATTATTTGTAATACATTTAAACAAGAATAGTATTATTTATAAAATAACTCTTAACGAGTCAATGTTACTGGTATTTTTTTATTTAATTTGACTTTGAGAAAAAGTAAAATGCAACTCAATTAAAAAATTAACATTAAACTATTAGAAATATAAAGACTGCGGTACAATTCACCTTTTAATGTTACTATCGATCATTCTAATTATTATTTTTAAAAACTCCTTTAAAAAAAAATTATTTTTAAAAACTAAGTATACCTTTGCATCAAGTTGTTCTTAAAAAGTCCTTTCAAAAAAAAAATATTATTTTTAAAAACTAAGTATTCCCTTGCATCAAGTTTTTTTTTTTTTTTTGAAGTATCCCTTGCATCAAGTTGTTCTTTTATCAGTAGAAAAATGGACCAACATCACTTAAACTTACACAAACAACTACAATATTTTGGATTTGAACTTTGATAAGATTGTCCAATTTAACGATGATGTTATTGTCAATTCAGTTTAAAAATTTAAGTCTTTTCTTAAAAAAAAAAATCAATTTAATTCTAACGGACTCTTTGAACTCGATTTCAAAAATTTCAATTTAATTTTTTTCAAAGAAAAAAAGAGACTAGACTCACGTACAGAAATAAAAGTCAACCAAACTAGTATCAAAAGCTAAAATAAAATATTAACTGAAATTCAATAATTTTAGAGGGGAGTTATGATTAGAATTGACTTTGAAGTAAAATAATAAAGATTTAAAATTATTTTTTTATAGAATGGAATAAAATAATTTAATTTGTGTATTTTGTCAGTGTAAACATTTTTACACATGTATCTAATCATATCTTACCATATTTAAAGAGAGAGAGGGAGAGAGGGAGGGAGGGTTCCCATTTGAAAGAAAATCAAGGGCTAGGATCCATTAGAATACAAAAGGACTAATCTAACGCCTCGTATCGGCCTTCAAAATGTAACCACTCTCAAGTTTCTTAGGCGAATCACCTTCCACGCTACGCACGCATGGAATATGTGTAGACAATCAACACATGAAATGTCGCTTCAGGTCTGCGTGCATTTAATACTAGCTACCCCCGGCCAAAGGGATTTACTCTGTTTTATAGGTTTCTTCCCCTCATTGAAAAGTCTCCTCCACATCACCAGAGAACATATTTCGTTATATTAGAAACCGTCTCGCACAAGCACTTTCACTAGTTACTCATCGTTCTGGTCTACTTCAGATCAAATTTAGAGAACGTCGAGGATATCGAGAAATTAATGAGGAATACCTATATGGATATGAGTATATTATTTTAAAACTTATTATTATTTTATACATTTTTTTACAAATGATTCTTTTATCCAAAGATCTTGAATTCTCACCATAGGATATAATTAAGCCAACTTTTATCATGCAAGTTGGATTGATATCCATAGTTTTGCGTAATCCTAGACCATCAAAAGTTTTAGGGTAACAAAAATTTTCTCGAGAAATCAAGTGAACTTTATAAACATGTTTAGATTCTCGTCAAAAGAAATATCTACGCATTTTATTTACAACATGATAAACAAATCGAGGCAAATGAGCATATTGCATAACATAGCTAAGGAGCGCATGAATCACTAATTTAACTAAAGTAAACTATCTAGCAAAAGACATAGTTCCGACCTTTTAAGACCATCCACAATGATAAGGTCTTATTCCATAAGACTTGGTACATATTAGAACTATCTAGCAAAAGACATAGTTCCGACCTTTTAAGACCATCCACAATGATAAGGTCTTATTCCATAAGACTTGGTACATATCAGGTACCACCATTATAGGGAAATTTTTTGAGTATCTAATGAGTTTGGGGGTCTAAAAAAAGCATCTCATTTACTTGTGGGAGTTAAGATCATCTCCATTTTCGATCCTCCCCATTTATGATCTTAGCCTCACTTGCATGTCTCACATATTTTTAATATTAAAAAAATAAAATGTAATGATATAAAGTTATTGATTAATGATAGATGATTTGTGGGTTCTGTTTAAGAAATTTGTGTGAGGTGTTGGCTTGAAAAGATTGAATGCTTATTAGATATTACTATTAAAAAAATTATAAATAACTGATTTATACACGTAAAACTCATTTAAATACTAAAAAGTTGATTTCTCAGGTGTGGAAGCTCTAACTGCTTTTTTTTTTTTTTCTTTTCTGAGAGAAGGCTCTAACTGCTTAATCTTCGACACACTTTATCAATCATAAAACTAAAATAATGCTTTTTGTCAAAAAAATAAAAACTAAAATAATGCTTGCTAACTCGCTTATTAAACAAAGGCACGCCAAGATATTTCTTTAGATCACTTGTCAATTGGACTTAGATTCCTCACATAAACTCTCATTCTTCTCTTGACTAACTTTAAACTCAATTAATGAAATGGCTTAATTTTGTTTTTATCATCAATAAAAAAAAAGGTACATGCATGCATTTGTTTTTGAATCTTAACCATTTATGATATCGTATGGTCAAGTTTCACTCATCTTCCTCTATAATAACAAGGACTCTCACACTTGATATGATGCTTCCACATGCACATACATTTATAATTATATGCTTTCATTTTCCATCATTAATGTTTGGCAAGGGATAGGAATTCATAAGGATGAACTTTCGTAAGTGACCTAATTAATTAAATTCAACTTGATGTGAAAGAGAACCATCCACCACAAATTTAATCTACTATAAAGTCTCAACTTTTGACAAAGAGAATCGGTAAGATGCAACTATATGCCTATTGTCAAAACAAAAAACAAAACTATATGAAAATGTGAAGCACCATGGCGAAGAGTTCAATGGTTAAAAAACTTTTATTGAAGAGGAGGATCATATTCTATTCTTTATTCTTCTTGACTTTTACAGTTGCTATCTTCAAAGGTGAACCAAAATTGTCGTCGATAAGAATAACATGTGCATCTCCAAGTGTCCTTGATGCTGGGAATGACTGACTAAGATAATGACCAACTTGACCAAGTGAATTATATATAAGCTGTAGTGGCAACCAATATTTTATTTCAGATAATACGAATTGTGTTAAAAATTAAATTGAAATAGTTGCTTGTGGTTACAAGAAATTCATGTAAATTGGACTTTTTATAAATATAGAAAGTTTGTTTAAAAAAAAATATATAGAATTTTTTTTAGAAAGAGTAATCATAATTCTTTGAATATACATTTTTTAACTTATATATATGTTTGATATCACGATAAGTATATAAGAATCACAACGAACTTCAAAATCATAGCGGCTCATCTTAATTCCGACAAACTCACCGTCATATGTAGCAAACAATTTTTTTATTAATTAAAAAATATATAAAATCTACCAAACTTGTATGGAATCCACGTGAAGTGACGAGACATGTATGAATTTAAACAAATAAATAACGATATGTTAAAAAGTGTGTTATTACCTCTTCTCTTACAATTGTATTATGTTGTAAAACAAAAATTTCAATGACATTTACTTTTGTTTATAAGATGCTTTTGCACGACATTTAATGAAAATTCACAATTTTTCATGTCATAGAATCAATCAATTTTTTTCTTTTAGTTTAGAAAAGTGAATAAAATAGTATATTTCCATATTTTGTTTAAAAAAACATAAGTTCTTCATGTAAAATCACTTAAGTTTAATTTTTATACACTATCAATGAAAAATTTGCTACGCAGTCAACAAATTAGAATCAATCATATGTTTGCTATTAAAAGTGGTTATAATCAAAATTAAATATTTTTAATAATTTGACGATTATGATTGATTAACGATATAAAATAATTACATTGAAAGCTTATATATAAATATATAAATTAAATCCAAACCAGTTTATAATAATCATCTATCTCCTTTTTTATATAGGAGAATGGTAAGAAATGGTTAAGGAAGTAAATATAATAAAATTATCTTTTAATTTGTGTAGTTAATTTTTTTTAAAAGTCTAAAATTGTTATTTTGAATACAATTTTGTTTTGGTTTTATCTTGACAAATTTCACAGAATCACTATTTTTTTGGCTGTTGAAACTTGAAAGGATCACATAAATCATAATGGTTTAAGCCAAACCAAAAAAAGAATAATGATTGCATATATAATTGAAGAAGTCTTGATAGAAATGAAAAACACAATGCATTTATTTATAGAAATTATTAGGATTAGGATAAAGGTGGTGTCTGGGGTAGGCTGCAGGCAGAAGGCAATAGGCAACCAACCTGAAAAAAACAAAACCTTCCCCAGTTACAACTCGCATCCGTTGTGGTCCCTACTTCCTTAATTTTTCTTCAAAAATAAAAGAGCAAAAAAAATAATAACAAAAAACGTCGCCTGAGAGATTCGAACTCTCGCGGGGAAACCCCATGTACTTAGCAGGCACACGCCTTAACCACTCGGCCAAAGCGACGCTGTTGTGAATATTCGCAATACACACGAATTTAACATACTTTACTTAACTGAAAGTAAATTTTCAAATGTTTCGTATTCATATTCATATGCTACAGTACAGCTGTTAAAGCTGGTTGCTTGCTTGGTTGTGAACTTTTTCAGTCATGTCTCAAAAACTACATTGAAATGAGCTTCACATTTGGTGTACAAGACCTTTTGGATTGGCCTACTGCATATTTTATTTATAATTAAAATTACTTTTTATCAAAATAAAAAGAATTATTATAATTGCATAATTTCCTATCTTTGAAATTTTAATTAACTAAATTTTAGTTCAAACAAAATTGAATTGAACTTGAACATGTGCTTTAGTGCATATAGTCAAAACAACTTTCTTACAGAGCCTACTCCATATTCACATTCTATCTAAATTCTTTGTTCTTCTTCACCCATCAAAGAAGTGTTGATGGTCATTTTAGACATGAAATCACTCATGCATATCGTTTTTTTTAATCTTCTTTAATTTAAATGTGTTAGCAACAATGATCTAATTTTGTGTGGTTTTTTTTTCTTTGTCTGAATGTGATATTGTTTTGTTTACGTCTTAATGTTGCGTTGTTTGGTATTTTATCTTATTATAATATTCGTTTGGTTCATATTGACAATTGAATTTCGATCCATAAATTCAACCAATGACTTGAGTGTCTATGTTACAGATTCAGAGATATTAATATTTGAGTCAATTTGATTTTGTCTCTTTTGGAGATATTTTTTTTCGTTTTTTTGAGTTTGTCACAGGCCTCATAGAAAGTTGTTATTACACAACTTATTCATGTTGGACTCTTACCTCTAGATCAAACCTTTCGAGTCAAGTTACTAACTTACTATTATAAAGGTATTTGATAAAATTGCTATTATCTTTCATTTATTTATTGTATTTTTTTAATATGTGTGAAATAAATAAATGTATCAATTGTCCATCATTGTTCGAACCAAGTTGTAGGTATTTTCAGATTGTGAAATCTGAAATTTAGTAAAACTAAGAAAATATGTTGTGATTGATATTAAAGGTCTTAGATGACCGTCATACGATTCCCACAAAAAAAAATCTGCAAAGCAATTTTAGGGATTTTATGAACGGTCAACAACGATCACGATAGCATAAAACACACCTAACTAAAAAATGAGAAAGAAGATGTAAGAATGAATGAGAAGTGAAAAAGGAATGAAAATTCTGAAGCATGCAAAACTATTTATAGCCATACACTTATACTAGACTGTAACTACAATCAAACGAAATGTTTACAATGCCTAAACTGACCAAAAATGTATTAAACACACCACAAAACCGTCAAAACTTTTAGTGTAATGCCACCGTCCAAAAATGTAATGCCACCGTCCACCTTATTTGTGTCCTTGTGGTTTAGTTGACGGTTGATTTGATATATTTGTTCCCTCAATCCGGAGAGTGTGCATCGTACACCATAAAAATTGTCGATACAATGTGGACCACAGAAAAAATCATGTACTAAAGAGGTTCAGACTTCATAATCTGAATTCTACCTCACCTTATAAAGTACGAACTTTAACACAGTCTTGAACCATTTCAGATTATATAATCTAAACATTTTTGGGATGTGTTCGGATTATATAATCTAAATTAGTTTAGTATTTCGACGGTTACTTGCTAAGCTAGAGTAACTCATTGGACACGATTTCTTTGGTTTTACCAGATTTAATGACTGGTCATACTAGTTTTACCATATTTTTTTATCCTTATTTATGGATTGTTACACTCTATGCACTCATTCTTCATAAATCCCCCTATAGATACCCATCAATCTTTCACAACTTCTCACATTCTCGCCTTCTCTTTTTTCTACAACGTGCTTCCACTCTTGGTCTTTCATATAAAAAGATTACTCTAGTATTTTAGGGATTGTATGAATCGTTAGCGGACATGATGCCACTCTGCAAATTTGCACCATTTGTCTGGGTGTAAGGTTGATTTGTCCGGATGGAAGACCTTCAAAGTCTCTGCCGCTCTAAAAAGGAAACAAACCTTACCCAGTCTCCTTCTCACATCTCAAGTTGCTATTTTTTGCAATTGTTGTTGGCCTGGTAGTAGTAGTAGTAAATTGTCATTATATACTTTTAAGATCAGTTAAATCAATATTAAAAATAATTGAACTGCTTTAAAAAGTGACCAACAACTTAACTGCCGCTGAAAAGGCAAACGGCTGTTTAATGTCGTTGAGGTATGTTTGGGAGCAACGTCTAATATAAGAAGAGTAATTTTTATCATATTAAGCCTATAGTGGGGGCCCAGCATGAACACACCCATATGAAAATTGTTGTTCCGACATACAAACATTCCTAATAACACATGTAATTTACTTAAAAGCCCCCAACGATAGATAACTACCGTTGGGCTAACTGACAACAGTTAACTGCCGCTGGACACAGCGGTAGTTAATTGTCGTTGCTTTTCCCCCCAAAACCAGAAAACCCCTACCTCTTATTCACTCATCACCTTACCTCACCATTACCATACCTCAAAAAATCCCATTTCAAAAATCTTGTGTCAAAATCTTGGTTTCAAATCATTGTTGATGGATTGCTAGGACGTTTCTACGCACAATATGCATAAAAAACAGGTATTGCAAGTTTTAACTCGTTTACATGTTATTGATTTTGCAGTTTTTTTTGTTCTGACACGAACATTAGCAGCAGCCGCTGGACACTTAGAAAATTTTGAAATTTTTTCAAATCGCAGTGCTACTGCCTAATTTTTTTTTTATAATTTTTTTTTGGTTTGTTTATGTTCTTATATGATATTAGATACATGTTAATTAATTAATTTAGCAATTACATGTTGTTTATTTATTGATATGGTTGATCCGGGTGATCGAAAACCTAGTGTTGTCGATTCCATTAAGGTTGAAACTCCCATTAACTGGTGTGAACGACAGTTAACTGCCGCTGAGTTCAGCGCAGTTAACTGCTGCCGGTCATCCCAACGGTAGTTAACTGCCGCTGGGGATATTTTTGGTATTTCCATGTGTCATTTGGAAGGTTTGATAGTCAGAACAACAATTTCCCACTCATATATATCAGAAGAATTTAGTGTTTTGAAAATTTGAAAATTGCTCTTCCGCGCCTATCATAGTGGGAAGTCAATTTTTCCAACGTTTTTGACGTCTAAAATCAAAATTTCTACGTAAACTTAAACTATAGAGTATTACTTTTTCCACCCTATTGCCTTCTTGCGCGCCCCGTAAATTTTCCAAAAATGCCCCTTTGCAGTCCGGATTACGTAATCCGGATTGCATTAGAACCATGAAAAAAAGGGGTCTAAATGATGAAATTTTGAATTTTGAGGGCGGAGTCCCGTAAAAAGTATCTTCTGAGGGAGTCTTGATCATAAAAACACAAGGATGAAAGCTAGGAAAATTAATATTGTCCTTAAAATGACTATCAATGTTACAAACATGTTCAGAATTGGTGCTGGTGTTGTCCGGATTACGTAATCCAGATTGCATTAGCACCATGAAAAAAAAGGGTTTAAATGATGAAATTTTGGATTTTGAGGTTGGAGTCCCGTAAGAAGTCTTTTCTAAGGGGTTTTGATCATAAAAACACAAGGACGAAAGCTAGGAAGATTAATATTGTCCTTAAAATGACTATCCATGTTACAAACATGTTCAAAATTGGTGCTGGTGCTGTCCGGATTACGTAATCTGGATTGCATCAACACGATGAAAAAAAGGGTGTTTAAGGGGTGTTCGGGTTATGTAATCCGAAAAAAATTATGTAACGCGCCCTATTTTTTGAGATTTCCGGATTACAAAATCCGGAAAAAAATCCGAAAACTTCAAGGGCATTTTTGAAAAAAAATTGGGCGCGCGGCGCGAGGAAAGCCATAGGGTGGGAAAAGTAAATCTGTAAACTATATGACCTTTCCCGAGCCCATTTAAGTGGGAATTCAATTTTTCTTTTCCAAATTTCATACACCCTCCGGTCACTAATATAAGCAAAAATTTACATTTTCCATTTATTCAATTAATGATGTATATAGTTTTTATTATAGACCACATACATCATTTAATGAATGAATTTAAAATATTAACTTTTGCTTATACTAGTGACCTGGGGGTGTATATTT
>Ga0315915_1001953_pt1 | contig 25578 bp, 11 predicted proteins | sample MpolbnodulesMG_FD_207738 | JGI IMG/M metagenome (GOLD analysis project Ga0315915, IMG submission 207738) | Medicago polymorpha root nodule microbial communities from Los Angeles, California, United States - branched nodules | ecosystem: Host-associated > Plants > Roots > Nodule | place: USA...
TTTTGATCCCTCACGGGTACGTAGGCAAAGGACACTCGTCCTTCCAAATCAATAAAAAAATGTAGATAAGTAGGTCTCTTTCTTCCTTTACCACTTTAAACTCTTTTTTTCAAAATAAGCAAGTTGTAGCACAAAACGTTAAGTAAAACCAAGAGGTTCCCGTAGAGTACTACGGACATAAAGGGTGCTAACACCTTCCCTTTATGTAACTAACCCCCGAACCCAAATTCTTTTCAAAGGGGTAGTTTGAACGTTTTTTCCCCTTTTCTCTTAAAATTAAATGTTCAGTCGTGAAATAAAATAGCGAGTCAAACGCTAATCAAATAGCCTTGATCGACAAAAATTGACGCGACAAAAAGCATCCAGCATCTATGTGTCTTAGTCTAGGATTCACTTCTGAAAACGTGTCATTGTTATTTTTGTCGCTACTGAATCGACCCATCACTCACAGAATCGATTCATCTAATTCTCTGACTATGGATGAATCGATTCACAACTTCTTGAATCGTATCACACTTGAATCGACTCATTTTAGTCTAAATTGTCTCACAAAACACTCTGACTTGCATTGAATCCATTCATCCAAAAGTTGAATCGTATCATTCTTCATCCTGAGCTCACTTGAATCGATCCACTCTTGCATTGAATCGTTTCATCCTTCATGCAAGATCGATTTGTCTTTTGATGTCTGAATCGATTCGCTCATTTAGTGAATCGATTCACCATGTTGTTTTTGTGCGAAATTTTGCTCTTATCACCCCTCGCTATATATAGTCTCCTCCTCATAACTCCCAAATTATTGAATCATTTGCAACTATTCTCTCTAGGTCTCAAAAACTCATTGCACATAAATTCTTCAAGATTAAACACTTTTTCTTAGAATCACTTTGTACATTGAACTCTTATAAACATTTGTTACTTAGTGGATGACCTTGGTGAAGGAGTACTTCATCAAGAATAGGTTTAATTTCAAGGAACTCTTATAAACACATTGTAAGCAACATTTGTTACTTAGTAGATGACCTTGGTGAAGGTATACTTCATCAAAAAGAGCAGACGCAGCTCTAGTGAGGACGAGAAAGAGCGAACTGCTATTAAAATATCAGTGTTATCTCTCTTCCCTATCCTCTTTACTTTTTTCTATTGCATGTGATTAATTAAATAATCGTTACGATAATTGCTAGTGTTGATCTAAGTTATTTTTCATTGAAAGATTATTTAATTCATTGAATTAGTTTTTAAATAATTTGCTTAGATCAATTGATTGCAACATCTATTTGATTCATCAATTTCACATGTATTGTGTTTTCATTTAATAGCATAGTTTTTATTCATATATGTTTGATATGAAATTGTCCAATAGTTTTGTACAGTGTTCAAGGTTTATTAAAGTTTGATTGTATAATAAGATTTATATCGTGAATCTCTCAATTCTAAGAATAAATCTTACAGCACATATATTTTCTCTTTTGTACATTATTATGATTGTTCGCGCACGACTCCAATAGTCGATTTCGTTAACTCAAGTTTTATTAAAACTTCGGCAAAACTTTTCAAAAAGCTATTAACCCCCCTCTAACTTATAATCTAATTAGCCATATAGACCAACACTTCCTTCTTTGTTATCTGCCAGCTAGTATGTAGCATTTACTTCCAAAGACATGGAAATATTTAACAGTAGGTTTTCTCTCTTTCCACAGTTCGTAAAGAGTAGATGTCGTGCCAGCTCTCAAGGTGACATGATTGTGAATGTAACATGCAATGTTCATAGCTTCAGCCCAAAAGTGATATGGAAGTTTCTTTGCATGTAGCATTACTCTTGTTGATTCTTGTAGGGTCCTTTCTTTCGTTCAACAACTTTGTTTTGTTGAGGAGTGATGGGAGAGGAAAATACATGACTAATACCTTTTGAGGAGCAAATGTCAAAGAATTTGGCGTTCTCAAATTCCTTACCATGATCACTTCCAATTTTAATGGTACATGAACCTTTTTTCTCTTTGAAGTTTATGACCAATATCCTTGAATTCCTCAAAGGTGTCAGATTTTCCTTTAATGAAGATTATCCATGTAAATCATGAATAGTCATCTACCATTACAAATGCATATCTCTTACCACCAAGGCTTTCTACCTGCATTGGACCCATCAAGTCCATATGAAGAAGTTCAATAACTCTTGTCGTGGTCTGATGTTGCAACCTTGGGTATGACATTCTGATTTGATTTCCAATTTGACATTCTACACAGATCTTTCCTTCTTCTATCTGGATTTTTGGAAGACCTCTGATAGCTTCTTCATTCACGATCTTTTTCCTGCTTCTAACATTTAGATGACCAAGTTTTTGGTGCCATAGTTTGACTTCTTCACCCTTGGTCATTAGACATGTGGAAGATTCTGCAGTTTCTTTGGCCTACCTTACGTAGCAGTTATCCTTTAACCTTGTTCCTTTCATGATGACTTCATTCTGCTCATTTGTCACCAAGCACTTTAATTTTGCGAAGTTAACTTTTAAACCTTGATCACATAGTTGACTGATGCTAATTGAATTGGCAGTTAATCCTTTAACTAGGAGAACACCATCAAGTTTAGATAGGCCAGTACGTGCCAACTTACCAATCCCTAAGATTTCTCCTTTTGCTCCATCACCAATATTGACAAAACTAGTTGAATAAGATCGAATATCTTCTAAGTAGCTTTTGACCCCATTCATATGTCTGGAACATCCACTATCACAGTACCAATCTTTTATAGAGGAAGCTCTGAAAGATGTGTGTGCTATATGAGCTATTTCAGTCTTCTTGACTACCCAAGCTTTCCTAGTTACATGGTTTCTTCTGGAATAGTTTAGACCTTTTAGAAACCATACAGTTGGTAATAGTAAGGTTTTATGTGACCATTTTTATTGCAGTAATGACATTTCGAAGGGGTAAATTTGGCATTATTCTGAATTTTTCGGTCCTTTCCAAAATGTCGAGACATGTTGTTGGACATTGTGACATCATACTTTGTCTTAGAGGATACAAACTTAATGACATGGGTTTTTTCTTGCTTGTTCAGATTTTTGTAATTGAACCCTATTCCTTTGACATTTCCAGTATTTTTTTTCAACCAGCAGTATCTCATCAAGAGTATCAGACCCACTATTCAATATTCTAATGGTCTTTGTCATGTTGTCAAGTTTAGAGGATAAAAGAGTTACCTCACTTTGAAGATCAGTATTGGTTGACAATAATTTGTCCTTCTCTTTTTGCAATTGGGTTATGATTCTCTTGTTTTTTTCTCCAGTCTTGATCAGTTCTTCACTTCTGATGTAAAGCTCCTTGTATGAGTTAGCTAATTATTTATAGTAAACTCCTTCACTTTCACACTACTCCATAGGTTCGTACGTTCCAGTCAAAGTTGTCACATGATTCGGATTTTCATGTTCGGGTTCAGCTAAATCATCATCAGACCAGGTTACTGACAGACCTTTCCTTTGATTCTTGAAGTAGTTTGAACATTCGGTTCTGACATGACCAAGTCCCTCGCATGCATGACACTGAGCACCTCTTCCTTGGTTTGTTCTATAATCAATTCTCTCCTTTCTTGGAGATCCACTATTGATGTCAGATGGAATGTTTCTGACATCAGTCCCCTGGCTTTTGTTTATTTTCTTGAGAATATTGTTGAAGTGCGCACTTTCTAGTAATCATAGTTGAACCCATCCAAAACAAGTGGTCTGTTAACTTGTCCTCCTTCTTTTTCCATAGTGACAGAAAAATATTTCCCCGAAGCTCATTTAGAAAAAGAACAGGGTGCCTGCTATGATGCCAATTGAAATTCCAGCACTCAGATAAGATGTTGTGTGGGATGTCCCGACAGGTGTCAAGAACGATGTCAGGACTTCATAATAACTTTGTCAACAGACAATAAAAGATATACAAACAGTAAAAGGCACAAGGTGTTAACCCAGTTCGGTGCAACTTCACATACATCTGGGGCTACCAAGCCAGGAAGGAAATTCACTATAGTAGTATCAATTCAAAGCATACATAAAAACCTTTGGTCTACTTGTTTCTCACTTAATCACTACACGTGAAATTTCTACCTAAGACTCACACTAGTCCTAGATATGAGAGATCCCCCTCCCACTTCCTCTTAATCACAACCTTGTGATCGTCATATTAATGAAAGATGATGGAGGCACACTCTGTGAAAGGTAGAATTCACTCTTGCTTCAAAGCTTATGAGTGATTCAAAATTACAAATCAAAGACAGTCTAGCTCTAGCATCAATATGATACTGGAGTGACTCACAAATTACAAAGACTCGAACCCTAAATAGCTCTCTAGTAAATTGTGGCTTCAGTGCTCAATTAGGTCTTTTGTCTTTGTTTATATAACCTGAATGCAGAATGGGAGTGATGCATAAGTTCGGCTAAAGATCAGCTGAAATCTCGATATTTCAGCACAAATATATTGAAGGAGATCGGATGTTTCCTTAAATGTTGCAACAACATTCTTAAGGACTAAGTTAAGGATAAACCGTCTTCCTCTGCTTCTAGAATCACACTATCTTGGTCAACTCTTCTCGTGAAACAAATCTTTATATATTATATGAAAATCTTCACGTTTAAGATAAATCTCCAAGAATGCGGATCAAGGCACGCTATGATGTCGTACCAACATGTTAAGACATTATGTCTGACATCTTGCTATAACTAAAGTTTTAACAAAATGCAGCCAACACATGCCTAAAAACCTAACAAAATGAATTGTTAAAGAGAGGGAAAGTGTCAAATTGTTTGTGTAGCCAACAACTCTACACTTCTGTTCTTTATTCCTAGACTTCAATTATATATATATATGCAACATTGTGATGGGCTTTCTACATCATACATAGCCCGAACACTCTATCTAACACTTAAACGATTCGTTACTTGCATAGCACGTAAATACGCAATACTAACTAACTAACAACCTTGTGTTAAGTTAAGGTATCTAAATCATAATACCTATATACTATATTAATGAACTAGCACATCCTCTGGAGCTCCAAAACCTCTGGATTTGAATTACAGTTCAATACTCCCTCTTAATTCAAATTCATCCATACTTAAGACATTGAGTAACTTTCTCCTCTCTTTGGATTTCTCAATCTTCAATGGCTTTGTTGGTATATCTGCTTCTTGATCATTTGTCTTGTAGTTGGTGAGAATGATCTTGCTCTTGTTTACTTGATAAAAAGGAAAGTGATATTTGTTCTCTATGTGCTTGCTCCGCCCATGAGCTATGGGATTCCTTGCAAGGTTGATGGCAGATTTGTTGTCCACCAAAAGCTCAATTTGTTCTTCAACACCTATCTTCATTATAAGTAGCAATGATTGTAACCACAATCCTTCACATGCTGCATTGCAAGCTGATATGTGTTCAACTTCACAAGTTACAATGCTAGAATTGTCTGTTTCTTTGAACTTCAAAAGATTGGAGAGTTGAAAATTCAGGAAGCAATATATACAATTTACACGATACAAATTCTCTCTGTTTCCTGATGTAGCATTTCCACACGGTTTTATGTGTCTACCGGATTAAGACTGTTGATTTGAGATTAGACGTTCACATTTCAAACTCATTTTCATGCCGTAAAACAATCTCATCAGCCGATTTAATATTTGACTGCTTAGATCTGTTACAGGGTCCTATTGCATGCTGTAACTGCAGGAAATCCAATTCGAAGGAAAGGCAAAGGAAACTGTTTCTCCCAACCTTATAACATACCCAAAAATGACTTGTTCCTTCACTGTCATCTGTGGCAAATAAAGCTTTGTTCAGGAAGTCCAAAATAATGCTCATTATGGTACTTCACTTTCTATGCTGACCTTTTACATCCATGTACTTTGGACCATATAGCAACATCTTTTGGCAGCTATAGTTTGAGTTACAAAGAGAGAAAAGGAAGATCCATATCAATGTCAAAAAAATTCCAAATAGTTTCCCAAAAAACACCGTAAATACTAAGCTTATGAGAACCAAACAAATTGCATGAAACTCAAACTTCTTTTGTTTTTCTAATATTGCGCTTTCTTGTGTAGTTTCTTTCTCTTGTTTTCCTTTGGTGGACATGATCTTTGATTGTGATACCTTTGAACAATCTGAAGATAAAGTTGACAAAGACGATTGAGTGGCGTTGGTTACTTTCTTATACGTCGAATAATTATGCTTTGACACACCAAAACAATCAAAGCCGTAACAATTTTTATGACGAGCTCTTCTATTCTGCAAAAATAGCGTAATAAAAGTTAATGATCAAAATCTTTGTGCCATAAAAAGGAAATGGATTTAAATGATATACACTGTAAAAAAAAAAAACAGAGAGAGAGACTTACCAATATAGTTTCCAACACCATAGCTTTGATCACTTTTAAAACTGTACTTTTGTTCTTTGAGTGGTGAGAAACAACTTTAGATTCAAGTAGGTCATCTAGATCAACAACAGGGCGAAAACATTGAGATAATTTGCTCTTTGAAAAGCTCCTCATGATGTACTGGTTGTGTAACTCAAGAAAAATAAATTCTTCAAGAGTTTGGAGTTACAAATAAGGATATTTCTGTGTATAACTTCAAGCTAGCAAGGGAAACACCGCATATAGAAAATAGGGTAACTCTTTTTTATATGAAAATTTGGTTTTGGTTGGTGGGTATTATATATTGTTCAAATGTTTGGTTGCTATCTATTTATTTGAAGTGACTGCTCAATGGTTTTTCTTTACTACTTTATTTTTTCTTCTTTTTCTTTAGTAAAAGAGTTCAAAGTTGGGGGAAATAAAGAGAGAAGGCCACTTAGGTGCTCCTTGTTAGAGACAGGTTGAAGGATTATGAGACTTTTATATATTTTTTCTTTTTAGAAAGAGGGGTTAGAAAAAAGAATGGGCTTTTCCATAGATTTTTATTTTCAATATCATAAAGGTGATGGAGAGAACGAGCCACGAAGGATGATTTTCTCCAAATTTTAAGAAGGTGTATTTGGATTCCAGATTGAGTTGATCCTAGAAAACTATTTCTTGTGAATATTTCTTGTTCACGAGTTAAGTTGAAAGTGATCTCTTCAAAAAAAATAAAAATTGAAAGCGATCTCTTATCATCTCATTCATATGTTTTTAGATGTGTTTGTGTGCCTTTCTATTTAATAAAAAGTAGTAGATAATCGATAAATTAGTTGATGGCGTATAGCCAATAAGCAAGCAATATAGTGGATAATCTATCTAATTAAATTTGTAGTGTTTAATAAAATTGACGATGAATAGTGGATAACATATTTTCAACAAATATTAAAAAATTTCAATTAAAATAGTATGGGTAACGTTGAGAGAAAAAAAATTATAAACAATTAGTTCAAACACTTATTGAAGTAGCTTATGAAAAATTGCTATGAATTTGTAAAAGAAATGTTACAAGTTCATGAGAAAAATTGTTACCAAACATAACTATCCTTAAAACCTCTATGTATAACAATTATTAAACCACCCTTTATATGTTCGGGTATTCAATATTAACTTTTTACGTTAAACCCACCTGGGTCAATTTGGAAGTGTTGGTTTGAGACCTTGGAGTGTGCTCGTCTCAAGGTCTTAAGTTTGATTATTCCCGATTCTAATTTTGATGGGTTAGTTTACCTTCTTAGGAAAAAAAACTACTTATGTTCAAAGACAACTTAACAGGAATTTTTTTTTTATTGGTTCCTCATAATTAGGGATGGGGGAGAAAAAGTCACATTGATGCCGAAAGACTACTTTTGGAAAAGTTCACTTTCTAACTAGAGATCAACTCAGACCATCTAAGAATCGCCTTCATTGTTCAAAGATTCTGAACACAAGATTCACCTATAAATAAAGTATCATCCGCATATTGAAGATGAGAAACCAACACCTCCGATCCCCAAACTTTGAAGCCTTTGAGAAAAAGAATTTTCACCACAACTTTCATTACAGAACCCAACCCCTCCGTCACCAGTAGAAAAAGAAAAGTAGCTAGCGGGTCGCCTCATTTTAGGTCTCTTTTAGCCAAAATACCTCCCCGGGTCCTTTAAGTTTCATGTTTGTTTCAGATAGATCCTTTAAGTTTCTAAGGTTTCAGATAGGTCCTTTAAGTTTCAAGTTTGTTTCGGATAGGTCCTTTAAGTTTCTAAGGTTTCAGATAGGTCCTTTAAGTTTTGAGTTTGTTTCAGATAGGTCCTTTCTATCAACCTCCGTTAAGCCAAAGTTGATATGTCCATTAAGCCAAAGTTGATCTGGTTGGGGAAAAAATTGATGCCAAGTGTCAGAGAGAACACCTCACCCACTTAACGGACATATTAGCTTTGACTTAACGGACAGAACAACTTTGACTTAACGGAGGTTGACAAAAAGACCTATCTGAAACAAACTCAAAACTTAAAGGACCTATCTGAAACTTTAGAAACTTAAAGGACTTATCTGAAACAAACGTGAAACTTAAAGGACCCAGGAAGGTATTTGGCCTCTCTTTTAATATTAACTTGTTTTGTTGGACTCCCATTGACGAATACCAACAAAGTACCCCAACACACACCTTCATCCAAGCACACCATTTTTCATTGAAGCCAAATATTTTCAACATGTACTCCAAGTAACTCTAACATACACGGTCATAAGCCTTTTCAAAATCAACTTTTAAAATCAAATAATCCTTCTTCTTTCTTTTTACAAAATCCACCACTTCATTGACCACCAAAACTCAACCTTCCGAAAATCTCCCCCTTAATGAAATCTAATTGGTTCCTTGCCACTATAGAATCAGTGACTGATCCCAAACGGCTAGTAAGAATTTTTTACAATAACTTGTAAAAACTTCCCAAAAGTGAGATTGACCAAAATTTGTCAAGGGAGAAAGGGTTAACCATGTTTGGAATTAAAGCTATCAAATAAGAACTAAAACTCTTGGGTGGTTTCCCATAACTTGCAGATAGGAGGAATTCTAATATGGTCACAAGACCAAATAAATAGTGTTTGGTCACACTCACATAAAGAAGTATTTTTTTAATAATAAAGAGAAAATTGATAAAAAAAAATAATTGAATATTTTGAGGATAATCTTTTTGTGTGTGTGTGTCCAAACACTATTAATTTGATCTTGTGACCATAGAAGAATACCTCTGTAAATAGTTCGAACATAATCTACGATTCCCCTTTGATTTTCTACCAAAAAGTTTTGTAGAAAACAAAATTGAAACCATCTGGACCCATATTCTTGTTTCAGATTCTTCTGAAAAATCTGTAACAAACCTCAAGTTTTCCTCCATATAAGGCAACGAGAACCAAACAGCATCTAGAGTTGGCCTCTTCAAACAAGTATCACTAAAATGTGGAGAAATGTGACAAACCACTTCATTGTGCACCACTACCGGTTTCACAAGCCACCCACCATCAGATTTAAGAGCCACCAATGAGTTAAACCTATTATTTCTTTCTATACAGGCATAGAAATAATTTGTATTTTCATCACTCCTTTTTAACGATCTCGAACAGGATCTTTGACCAACTAATTAAGCTATCTTTACTTTTTAAAAAAATCAAAGATTTGAAAAACAACCATTCTGCTCTACCACTTGTTCCGCTGTCAAGCCACTCCCCTCGCTTTGATAATCAAGACAAACCGCACGCTCTATCTAAGTCTTAATTTTGTCCTCCAAATATTCGTACACTTCCATATTCCACCCCTTAAAAAAAAACCTTTTAACACCTTTGACTTTTACCCTAACACGACACCCATTCAACCATTCAAAGGACAATCTCTTGAAGCCCCCAAAACAAATTCCTTAAAGTCCTTATTCTTGATCCATAAATTATTATATCTAAAAAAGGTTTTGGACCTCAATCAAACTCCTTATAACGAATGATAATCGGTAAATGATCTGAGACGTCTCTATGAAGACCCCAAATTAAGGTGACCAATTCCCCACTCGGCTTTCCAATTATGAGAAACAAACATACGATCCAAGCAACTCATACATTTTGCATTCAGTTGAACCCAAGTAATCCTCCTTCCAAAAAGAGGTAAGTCGGTAAGTCTTAGCATTTGAATAAAAAGATTAAAAAGTCGCAATTCTTCCTTCACTATACCACTCAACCTTGACAAGACCTCCCTAAAACCTTTATACCACTAATCTAGTTGCATTAAAATCACCAACACAACACCACAAGTCTTTCAAAATTTTACGTTTTTCCATCAAATATACACCATTGTTTCTCTTTTTTCAAGGAAAATACATGGTATACAAAAAGTAAGGACAATGCACCCCTTTCTTTTCACTCCTCCCCTCTAGACAAATGCCAAGGAAACATTGACCTTGGAACGAATAAATGAAGTTGCCCTTATTTTTATCCCACATTGTCAACAAACAACCACTTTTAAAAACTAAAGAAATAAAAGCCCACTCCACTTCTGAAGTCCCCCCCAAAGCTTAACACATAAGTTACCCATCACCAACTCTAGTTTTGTTTCTTGTACAGCCAAAACCTCCACCCTCTCCCTCCCAACAAACTCCAACATCTTTCGCCTCCAACACCTTGATGCCAAAAACATAAAATAAATGCAAATACAAACAAAATTAGAAGGACAAAATGATGCAAAAAATCTTATTTTATTATTATATCAATATATTTACAATAAAATAAAGCTTAAGCTTAAAACTTTTTAAGCTTATTACATAAAATATTCAAACCTAATGCTAGTCAATTAAAAACCATGAGCTAAACTAGTAGTGCAAGTTGATGAAGACGAAAGCAGGAGGCGAGGGGGAAGGAGAAAAAGATGGTGGCTGGGGTAAGGTTTGTTTCCTTTCTAGGGTGAAAGAGACCTTGATGGTCAATCTTGCGCACAGACAGACCAACGTGACACCCAGACAAAGAAGCGTGACACCAACCCCATTGACCGTTCATACAATCCCTGAATTTCCAAAGTAGCCTCTTTTTATGAATGGTCAATGATGGAAACACATTGTTGTAGAAGCAACAGGAAGAGAAATTGTGAGATGATGGTGTGAGAAATGGTGAAGGTTTGAAGGGTATTTATAGGGGATGTTTGTGAAGATAGTGTTGCATATATTGTAACGACTCATAATGGTGAGTCAAAAAAACGTGTTCAAAGGGTTTTACCATCAATTAAAACTGGTAAAAACCTTTGAAAAACGTGTTTCATGAGTTACTGAACACCATCCAAAACTCTTGACATGTTTTGGATTATGTAATCCAAAAATTATCAAAGCTTTTCAGATTATATAATCTGAAATGATTCAAAACTGGGTGAAAAATGAGAGAAACTTCGTACTTTATAAGGTCAGGGATGTTTTGGATTATATGATCCAAAAATATTATGTACAGGATTTTTTTTTGGTCCACATTGCACTGACAGTTTCTATGGTCCATGACGTCCAAAAAATTCTATAAAGAGGTGTCCCTGTTTTCATAACCAGTAAGAGGTTAACGATGGAAAAAACCATGAAAATTTCTGTCATTGATCCAAACACTGAGCTAGCTGCAATTTACGCTAACAATGTTCATTTAAACAAATAGATATATAGAAAATATAGATCCTCATCAACACATGTTGTTTGAGTGGTCCAAATTTCACACCAGTTTCTGTGATTCACGACGCACAATAATTTCTATAAATAAGTGTGTTTGGTTCAGTTGCTGTAAAACACAGCAAAAAATTGAAAAATCTTTCGAAAGATACGAACACCAGGAGGATGCTATGAGCTAGATCTTGTTGCCTTGATCTTTCCTCATTATGTTGCAGATCATATTCCGAATAGGTTCTTATGAACTTGATCCAGTTGACCTTCCAATCGATATATGTCAATTGGCAAGCCAACTAAATCAACTACAAAAGCACCTCTTCGAACACCTTCCGAGAAGATTCATCACTTCTGTTATTTTCTTTTTTTAATTTAAGTTGTTTAATAATTTTTGTACCTTTTTAAAAAAAAAAATCCAATGTCATTGGCCATGAAAGCCTACCAAAAATGAAACCTAAACACGGTCTGGTGCTATTCGGATTATACAATCTGAAAATATTTAGTCATGATTGAATTGTATAATCCGAAATTTTGCAGACTAGTTGGACGGTTCACCTCAGAGTTAATATTGATTAATATTGGAGTTCTAAGTTCATCTCATAGTTGAATCTGAATTGCTTTCTTTGTTCTCTCTCCTGCGATACATCAAACCATCACAAACCACCAAACTCACCGCCACCCACTTCCTCCTTCAAATCTAAACCCTTCCAGCACGATATAGATTCTCACCGTGGTGGTGTGACGAGATCTCAAACCTCCACATCACCTTCTTCGTTCGGTTGACGCCATCGTTTGTCCCTGTTTTGGCTCGGATCTTCCTCCCTTGTTGTTACGTTCTTGTAGCTGCCTTGCTGGGTGATTCGTAAGGTTCGGTTGTTTGATGATCTGTCGCATCTTGGTGTAGATGGATTTTTGAACCGGATCTGAGTCGTGTCTCACGGTGCTGGTGGTTCATGTTCGCGATAGCTGTTTTTGGTTTGTTACTCATGGTTGTGGAACTCCGTTGCTGTTTTGCTCGCTGGATGTGTTTTGTGTTGTCTGCGTCTCCGTTCGGTTGTTTGTATGCTTTTATTATTCTGTTTGTTCTGTTGTTGTTTGTTTTAGTAATTCGATACGAGATTGGGTGACTTAGACTTGTACTCACTTTATAGTAGTTGCGTGTTTGTGACTCAAAAACCTGAAAGGGTCTGGTTCTGTTAACCCGAAAGGGTTTGGTTACTAACGTATTGGACTCATCCCTCGATCTGTGTTCTAACGCGTCTGTTTGATTTGTGTTTGGCACTTGGATTTTGACACTGTGTTGGCAGTCGATCCATTCGCCGAAATTAAACCTTAATTGTTCTTTACAGATGTTCACTTTTCATATTTTTTTTGTAATTTGGTTTCACGCCCATACACGGGTTCGCTGGGTTGCGCCTGTGATTAGTGAATTTTTTTTGTTAAGATAGATTAAGGTTGATCTCTAGGTTCGATTATAACGTTGTATCTCTGTATTTTTGGGTCAAGTCTAATGCCCCCCCAATCTTTGTATCTCGTCTTTTTATTTTATTTAATTTCCTTTTGACTAAAAAAAAAAGACTAGTTGGATGGTGGCATTTCACCAATGGTTTGGACGGTTTGTGGTGTGTTTAATGCATTTTTGGTCGGTTGGACCTTGGAAAACGTTTCCTTTAACTGTAGTTATTATTTAGGACTGGTTTAAGGCTATAAATAGGCTTGCATGTTCAACAAATTCATTCATTCTTCACTTCCCATCTTTTCTTACTTTTTCTTTAAATAGTTTTAGGAGTGTTTATGATATCATGGTCACTGTTGCCGATCATAGAATTTCTGCAAATATTTTGCAGTTTATGCGAGGATTCTACTACAGTCAGCAGAGACCTTTGACATCAAATTAAACACAAAATATACAGTTCGTGTTTTCTCAGATTCTAAAATCCGAATTCCCCTAACAATTTAGTTTGGATTTTAAAATCCAAAATAGGGATATTTTGAAAAAATTTATCGAACGCACAAAATGATAGTAGGGTGAAAAAAATAATAATCAAAATGTTATTCTTCTGGACCCTGGTTTCATGGCTCAAAATGAACGTTCGAAGCTTTCGGATAGATCCCACGGATTGGTTTTGTAAAACCAAACTTCTTTTATGATACATGGGGAAAAGGTAAAACACTTGTTTTTACTAAACGAAAAAGTAAAAACATATGCACAATCAAAACTAAAGCGAGCCTTGCATTGTCTAGTGGATGGTCTAATTAATTTGTATCTTATGAAAAGGATACAGAGAAAATCTTGTATTGCCTAGTGGAATATCCTTTCCTTTTTGGCATGACCACTTCATGAAGCTACTACTTCTAGTGGAGGCTCCAATACCTTAACTTGCCATAATATTAATGTTAAAAACAACTGGTTTTCTTTTCTTTTTTTTTAACAAAGTTGTTCTTTTTTTATATAGATTCCTTCCACCAAAGGTAATCTTATTTGAGGTATAATAGACACTAAATATGAATTTACCAATCGATATTTTTACATTTATTCGTTATGTTATATGAGTTTAGCAACATCTACTAAACATGTGTCGTGTTTGAAAAAAAGATATTTGTGTACTAGAACTTGTTCGTTACAACTTATTTTGTAAAAACAGATATAATAAATTTTTGAAGTTTTCATCCATTTGTTAAACATTCTAAATAAACAGTGTCTAAAAACTACAACAAATGATTTTCTATAACTAAAAAACATAGGATCCATTTGCCCCTCTCTTCTTTTGTTTGGTTTCTTCTCTCTTCATTGGTTCTTCTGTTTGACTATTCTCTTTGTTCATTTAAATCTTCTCTATGATGGTTCATCTCTTTGATTGTTGTTTCCTCTTTGGTTGCTCGTCTCTATGTTTGTTTCTCTATGTGGGTTATCTTCTCTACGATGGTTACTTACTTTGGTTAGTCCTCTTTGTCAATTATGCTATTAGTTAGTTTGGTTTATTGTCATGGTTAATTTTGTAACAAACTTAAAACTCGGTAAGCTTTAACTTGATGGGTCTGAGTTTATATTATTGATTTTTTTTTGTTTTTTGTTTGACAAACTTGTGAAGTTTCTTGTTGTTGCATCGTGGGTTTAAGGGGATGTGTTAGATAATAAAATCCTAACCGTGTCTCTCTCTTTCTTTTTTAAATCTCAATATTGTTAACTATAAAAGCGTCTTCAAAAGTTTAAATTGTTACTCTCCCTTTTTTAAAATAGTCTTGTTTAAGGTTTTAGCATACAATTAAAGAAATACAATAAAGTTGTCAAAATAGTTAGCACACATTTGCGAAACTAATCTTATTAACTTTCCAACTAATATGTGAGTACATAAGAATTTTAAGTTTGACATTTAAATTATGAATATATATGAGGAGATTCTTTTCAGTATACTCTCTGGTTAAGATACCGGCGGCATATCCTCTTTTTGGGATAGATTAATGTTGTATCTTATAATAAAGAATAATTTAACATATTTGTCTTATGAATATCATTGTTTTCATGTCTTTATTAATTGTTTTTGCTTTTCTTTTATGTTTTGCTTTTAGAAAGTCCCAATAATTTTTTAGAAAAAGGTTGCTTTCAATAAGCTTAAGCGAAAATGAAGACACTTGTCCTGTTTCCCAAGTCTGTGAACAAAAAGACTAACTGCGTTTGTAGAGGAAAATAAAAAATACGCAACTACAAAAGTTGTCGTGCATCTAGTACTTCAACTTTTAGTTCCATTAAGCTTGAAGGGAAAATGGAAGTAATTATAGCAGCAACAAACTATCCAATTTTATTTTATTTTTTCTTTAAAATTATTATTATTTTTTTTATAGATGGATTCTAGGGTGAGGGTTCAATTAAGTCCATCACCGGTGTACCACTTTATTTGACCATTGGATTAAATAAGACCATATGAACTCATTATTTGTGGCCACATTGGATCTAATATTTCCTCTTCACAACCTGTTCTTTCTCTTGCCTAAACAGATCACATTTCGTCCAACACTGAATCGAAAAACTGAAAAGAAAATACAAACTAACATCAAATAAAAGACGTTTAGGGAAATTTTAAGAAAGAATAGAATTGAAGAATGAAAAAAAAAAAAGAAAAAAAAAGGGGGGATTTTGACGGCTACTCCATTGATGAATTCAAGTAAAAATATGTTTTCAAATGAGTATTTAATTTATATGAATTAGGAATATCATAAAACAATTTAACTGTAGAATTAGATTTTTTTTTCTTTCTTTCATGGGTATTAGTCCAATGCTTTGTTGTTTATGAAATTGATATCTTGTACCCGCAGCATCGTAACCAACGGCCAAGAAGCAAAACATTGTTGAACAACTCAATAAACGTAATGAATAAACGTAATGAAGGGGTTTCCATGTGAATTCAGGAGTAAATATTTGTATGTGGTGGTGAAACAAATAGAGCCTGGAGCCGACGGTGGTTGTGCTGCGGCTAAATGTGTGCTAGGCTAGAAAAGAAATGTTGGTTGCAGAGAGGAGATTTTATCTAGTGTGGTCATAAATAATAAAATTATATGGTCTTATTTAATCCAATGGTCAAATAAAGTGATACATCAGTAAGAGACTTAAGTGAACCCTCACCTTAGAATTCACCTTTTATAACTTTTGTGAAAATGAATATTATTTTTTTTAAGGATGAAACTGAATCATATTGTCCAATCCAAACCACCTTTAATTGAGAGAATAGAGAAACGACAAGTGAATTGTTAAAGAGAGGGAAAGTGTCAATTTTTTTGTGCATGCAGCAACTCTACACTTCTGTTATTTATTCCTAGACTTCAATCATGTATATATAGTTGTTAATTTACACCCACCTAAAAATATTAAGGTGGAAATTAGCAAACTACATCCACTTATATTTTACTAAAACACCATTTTGTTTATATTCTAATTAAATTTAAATAGAATGGCAGTTTTGTAACTATCTTAAGGAAGATCCTTAAAAAAAAAGAAACAAATAAGACAATGACATGCTTAAGGTACAAAACATGTAATATGACAAACTTTTAAGGAAACAATATTTGAAATGATGAAAGTGGGTGTAAATTAGTGAGGTGGGTGTAAACAATTTGATAAAATTTATAAAAATGAGTATATATAATCAAGTGGTTGTCACATCACGGAACGAGGATCAATTATTATCAAAAGATAAAAATATTTGTAAGGTTCGTGTTTTATTGTACAAAATTATGTTTTTTTTAGAAAAAATATTTCTGTTATGCAATATTAATTAATTTTTTCTATCATACTCTATATCATTTATTATTATCTCTTCTTTTATTCTTTTAATCTATTTTTCTCATGTTATTGGTAAGGGATAATTATTTAAATGGTTAAATATGTTTTTGGTCCCTTAAAATATTTCAACTTTTCGTTTTAGTCCTCCTAAAAATTTTCTTTAACTTTTAGTCCATAAATGTTTTCCATCGCCACTTTTAGGGGAAAAAATTTAGGGAAAAAAATCATATTTAATTAATGTTTTGTTAAATACTTCTAAATTATTTTTTGGAAGAGATTCTTTTCGGAAAAACTTGTTCCAAATTTTGAATAATACACGTGAGTTGACTTAAAAATAATGATCAAAAATAATGATTGAAAACTTCTAAGGATAGAGAAAAATTTTAGGATAACTAAAACGAAAAATTTGAATATTTATAAAAACCAAAAATATATTTAATCTTTTTATAAAGTCTCTCGTAATTTCTCTTTTCAATACAAAACTAACTATTTTTTTAATATGCGTGAAAATGTCAAATCGAGTTATAATAAAACAAGAATGGAGCATACAATTAGAATAAAGCTGTTAAATTGAGGCTCATGTCCGTTTCAACTAAATACCATGGTCATGCTTTCATAGGCTCTATCTGTAATTCAGCTTTAAAAAAAGATTCCCTTATTTTTATTAAGGAAATTTTTTAAACGCAGCCAACCTTCTATTTTTAAAGCTTTGAAGATAATAATTCTTTAAATCCTTTGTTTTTCCCTCCACATCATTAACCCACACAACTTGGCATGGATTTCACCCTGCACCATTTTCCTAATTAGTTGAAACATTCCTTTACTCGACTCACTTCAATTTGGTTGAACTGTATACATAAAGATAAAAACTGAAACTATCACTTTACCACTAAAACTTTTTTCCAAATGTATTTGGCCCCCTCAAATATTTCTGTCAAGCTCCGCCCCTGACCGCGTAAACTCTAAAATTGGTCTTTTGTTGCTTTCGGCTACCAACTACTCATTGATAGATGTTAACAATAGAAAATTTAATTATATGATGTTATATTAACAACCAACGATTGTCGAGATCAACAGCATAACGAGCCTATAACAACGTGGTAAATCAGTGTTCAAATTTCTATTAGAGAAAACACTCAGAACTAGTGCTCAACACCTTCTCAAACAGGAAGAGAAAAAAATGTGGATTCAACAAAAAAAAAGTTTATGTATTAACAAATCATTGCTTAATGCACCTAACATAGGTGTTTTGTCTGATACAATAACGCAGTGAAGCACTAGCACGCAAATACAAGGCAGCTATATGATTTTTCATTTGACATTATTTAGGACGAATGTACAAGCAATCTTGGCAATGGTTCCTCTAAAGAAACCATAAAAATTACAATTAAATACCTCAAAATCAAAACTATGGCACAACTTATTGTAACACAAGCAATTGAGAGAAACCACTAAAACGTGTCCAGCAAATTTTGTCTCAAAGGACTAGGTGCTTGTAGATGAGATGTTCTTTTTGGCTTGAGAGGAGGCTGTTGAGACATTGCTCTTCACCTGTGAGCTATGAGTAGAGCTTGAATCAGTGAAGAAAACAATGTCCTCATGGTCATCAACAAAAGCTTGAAGGGATCTAGGAATTGGAGGCAAAGAAACGTCGAGAACACCTTCGAGGATCTGAACTACCTGACCCATCGATGGCCTATGAGTTTCATCATCTTGAACACACCAAGAAGCAATTTTGATGACTTTAGTGATCTCTTCAGCATCAGCATCTCCCTCCAACCTAGAGTCCAATAAGCTAATCACATTCCCACCTTGGTGGACTAGGTTTGCAGCCACGGTAGGAAAGAATCTAACATGGCCATCTTCAGAAGGATCGGAGTTTCTTCTACCTGACACTAGCTCGAAAAGCATCATTCCGTAGCTGTAAACATCTGCTTTAGCTGTAATTGCCACTCCTGAAATCCACTCCGGAGCTAGATAGCCCCTTGTTCCTCTCATGGTAGTGAGGACCCGGCTGAAGTCCCTCCCGACAAGCTTTGCAAGGCCGAAGTCTGCAACTTTTGGACAAAAATCAGAGTCTATGAGAATGTTTTCTGGCTTCACGTCGCAGTGAATGATACAGTCTCTACACTTTTCATGAAGATATGTCAATCCCCTAGCTATTCCAAGAGCAATTTGGTATCTTACTTTCCAATCCAATACCTTGGTGCTCTGAAACAGATGTGAATCCAAAGACCCATTTGGCATGTAATCATAAACCAGAAGCCTTTTGTCACCTTCGGAACAGAAACCACGAAGCCTAACAAGGTTGACATGTTGGACAGTCCCAATAGTACTAACTTCTGTTCGAAACTGCTTCTCGCCTTGGCTAATGCTTTCGAGTTTCTTCACTGCTATGACACTTGAATCAGGTAATGTTCCTTTGAAGACAGAACCAAAACCTCCTCCTCCGAGTCTATCTGAGAAATTCTTTGTGGCATTTTGCAAATCTCTGTATGCAAATGCTATCAATGAGCCCTCCACAGAAGTTCTTGCTCCAGCTAGTCTCTTTCGCCTAATCACAACAATTAGAACAAGAACAAGGAGAACCACTATACCACCAACAGCACCAGCAACAATACCAATAGTTGTTCCTTTATTGCTTTTAGAATCATGAAACTCAGATGCTGCAAGTTTGAGAAACAATGTTTGTCCATTACCATCATCCTGAGAAAGCTGTTGAAGATTCAAGAGTTCTCCGCTCCAAACGAAACAACCACTACGGTTATAAGCATATGCAGTGCAGGAACAGTTGTTCAGACATTTTGACTCACATTCCTCACTTACAACAACCTCCTCAACAGGTTGTGCATGTTCCGGCAAAGCCAAATTGAGTTCGGTTAAGAATCTATCCTTGTCACCAGTAGAAGGATTTGAAGATACCTCACATTGAAACTTGTTTTTTTTCACACACCCATGTGAGTAATCTCCAAGATGCCAATCAGGTTGTGACTTTGGTTCATAACCATACAAACAATTGCAGTATGGCTTTGAGTTCTGATTACAGCTACCAAATGCACCACAGAAAGCATAAACCTCACACTGTCCTCTTGGTTGTGACCAAAACAAATTCCACTGCTGAGTACTTTCCAGCCAGGTAAGTTGCTTGACCTGCCCTGAGATATCCATCACGAAACGAGATATAGTAGAATTGTGGTACATAGAATATGTGAAGTAGCTCTCATTCACATTCGTCACGAAACTGAAATTATAGACATAGTTTAACCTCATTTCAGGAACCAAACTGAATATTTGTCCATTCCAAGGACCACTTGTCCAATACTGTTGAGTTTTATTCCAAAGAATCAAATATGAATTGGTTCCATTCGGGTCTAGTTCAAGAGAGAACAAACCTGTTGCTGGATCTTCACTGTTCTTCCATGCAGTGAGATATTGAGGCCTCTTTGTTATATTATCAAATTTAATTTTTCCACCAGGAAGCCATGTATCTGTTGGAAAATCAAAACTCTGCCAAAGAGCATCTGATACCGACGCATTAGGCCTATTACTTAATATAAGATTACCACCATCTAAAAGAACAGCAACTACAGAATTTGAACTAGGAGAACTCAAATTTGTTGACCAAACTAGATTTTGAGACTGATCCAAGAGAACTAAATTACCATCAGATATAGTAAACTTGGAAGAGTTTTTATCAGAAACTGGATCATCTCTATTTGCTACCCAAACATATGTCTTTTGTGATATCTTTCGGTACCACATGCCTATGTAGTAGTAAGGGGAATTACCTGTATTGAAGAAACCCAATTCAAAGTTTCCATCATTGGAGACAAGAGTTTGATCACCAGAAAGAGATTGGTTTGATGAGATGCTGGTCAAAGCAGAAAGTGAAGGGTAGGTGTGTAAATAGAATAAGATGATGAGAAGACAAAGGGAGAATAGTGGTTTTTTCTTCATGTTGTTAATGTTGTTAATGGTTTGGTCTCAAGCTGCAATTGTTAGAGAAGCTAGATATTAGTATGTGATTGATGGGTGAGGAATGAGAAAAGGGATTGGAGAATGAGTCTAACAATGACTTGGTCATGTTGGAGTAAAGAAAATAGTATCTTCCATTTTGTTCTTATTGTTGAAGTCAACATAGACGGTTGAAACTTGAAAATGACTGTTGTAATGTAACTGGATTTGGCCGCAATGTATACGCATATATGTTAATATTATGTTTCTTTCTCGTTAATATATAGTCTTAATTGCCCTTTTGGCCCTCTATGTTTGTCATCGTAGTAATTTTGATCCCCTAACAAAAAAATGCAATTTTGACCCCCTAATTTTGCTATGTTTAGGGAAATATGTTCTTTTGGTCTCTTATTTTTACAAAAAAGTTGCGATTTTGACCCCTTTTTTGGAACATGTTGCAGCTTCTCAACATAGTTGGGAAAATTAGGGGGTCAAAATTGCATTTTTTTGTTAGGGGTCAAAATTGCTACGACGGCAAATATAGGTAGCCAAAAATGCATTTAAGCCTGATATATATGGATGAATTTCTTGATATAAAAATAGATTTGACCAAGCCATGATAAATACACATTTCATTTTATGCTTTGGTTCCTGAGTCATAGTTATTCTCTTTTATTTTTGAGACAAGTCCTAGTAAATGCTTTTTTTTTTTTTGACAAAGTCCCTAGTAAATGCTTGGTCTCAGATTTTTTATGGTTTTATTACGAGTGGATATTTTGGACTTCTTGACAAGTTTGTATCCACACCATCGTATACACAACGCAGATCACAGAAGTCAACACCTAAGAGACGGAACATAGGACAAAAAAATCAAATTGATATCATTAAATATTTAATCCTTTAAATTGGTTCACATGTAGGCTTTACCCCTCAAAAACTTTAAAAGGAACCAGCTTATTTTCTAGAATATTAAATGATTCCAGGAGTGATTTTTGTTGCGTATAAAACTTTGGAGTTTATTCAAGTATTTTTGGTGATATTAGATATGAAATGATTTCAAAAGCTTACAACAATAGTGAAACTTTAATATTTTTGTCAAAAAAAATAGTGAAACTTTAATACTATTCAAGAATTTGCTAAGATATATATAACATCAGGGTTAAAAGTGGAAAAATATTTTTAATTGTGTTCACATGAAAATTTGATGTTTAAATTAGCAAACTTAAAATAGAATAATGTTTAAAGAATATTTTTATCCAATTTGTAAAAAATAAAAAATACTTTTTTATCACTTTCTCCCCTATTGATTAAAATTCATGAGACCCAACCACCAAATTTATGTATTACCCCATAAATTCTTGACAAAAAAGTGTTTGGAAATTATATGTTAAGAGAGTGGGAAGGCAGAACATATATTCTAAAAACTATCATTATTTTTAATTTGTAAAATTTTCAATTGAAAATGAAAAAACTTTAGAGCACTACGCATAAGAAATAAGATGGAAAAACTTAATTGCAATAGAAAATAAACTAGTAAATAGTTTTCTTTCAATAAAAATAAGGTATTGCCAATGATAAAACATTATTTATTATAGAAACACTAAAGATTAGACTGAAGTAGAGAAAATTAGATATAGAAATAATAATATTCATAATTTTATTATTTGTTCAAAAAAAAAATATTCATAATTTTATTGTAAAAATATCACAAAACTAATAAGTATCGTTAACTTGAAAAAATGTATAAATACCAAATAAAATCGTAGGCACATACCTTATAGAATTTAGAGTACAAAAAATAATCTCTTAAGATTGGCAATGAATGGTTCAAAAAGATGTCTAGTGCACCTATGTTATGAAAGTCCAAAAACCATTATTAGGCACAGTTCATACGAGTCCGAAATAGCAAGTGGGGTTTAGGGTTTAGGTTTTAATATTTCAACTTTGATTTAATAGGTTTTATATGAATTTCAAAAATGATAAGAATGTTTTGTAAATATTAAATTTTGGACTTTCATTATACCATATTTCAACTTTGAGCTTTAAGCTTGCAAGCAACAATTAAAAAGGCGAAACACTATCCTTTTTCCTACACAAGTGAATCAGATCATACTGACTTATCAACAAAATGTGTACCACAAATTCATGTTACAATTCTTCTGTCACAAGCAGATTTTAGTGTTCAAAATGCACATTCTTTCCAATAGGGGTACAAAAGATCATCCAATTACTTCTTGATACATTGAGTTAGGTGAATAGTAGATCATACCTTGCAACATGGACTTCAAAAGCAGTGATAATATGAAAACTTAATCTGAAAACGAAATTTCTTCTTCAACATGGTATGAAATTTTAGCTCTGCGCTGTTTTCTTAACCTTTTCATACGAAAACCTAATAACTTAACCTTCAAAGCCTTCATTCTGTTCCTCCCTAGCTCAACGTTATCACCTCTAACTGAAGTTTCGGGACTGACATTTACTACTCTTTTACCATTTTCTTTCATTTCAAACATGTTCTTGCTTCTGTTTCTATCTAACTCAACACTATCATGTTCAAATGAAGTTTCATCTAACTCAACATTACAATCTTCACATGAAGTTTCATCTAACACAGACTTATCATGTTCAAATGAAGTTTCATCGTCTGACTCATCATAATCATCTTCAAATGAAGTTTCAGGGCTGATTGTTACTACCCTTTTGCCAATGTCATTCATTTTATAACTTTCCTTGCTTATGTTTCTATCCAACTCATCATCATCCTCTTCAACATTACAACTTTCTATCAGTTTAGACCTGTTATGCAACTGCTGTACTGGTTGGTTACCGGTACAAAGTCGGCCAAAATAGTACATGGGTTCAATATAGCATGTAGAGGAAGAAACGATACCCTTCAGAATGTTTGGCTTGACAAACTTGATGAAATCCTCTAGCTCTGCAAAGTTTGAATGATCAGAGTAGGGAACTGAAAATACATACTTGTCCAACATTTTGGGAGATCCTGTTTTTGCAATTTGCTTATCCATCTGAACCTGAGTACTATCTGTGTCACATCTGCGTCTCTTATAACGCGATGTCAAAAAAGAACCAGAGAGAAACTCGTTCTTTTTAAGGGATTTCTTCACCCATGGAAGACCTGATGGCAAAATTCCTATAGTTGGGCATTTACTTGGGCGGTATGAATTTAATGCCTCCAATGTATCCATGCTAAAGCTATACATTGGAACAGCTCTGACTCTAGTAGCAGATGTATCTGTTGTAAATACATCAGGGAGACCAAGAAGATGCATAGTCTGCAACCGCTGTGGCCACACCCAAATCTTCAATTGAAAAATAAGCAAATCAGTGAAAAATCAATAGGTAAAAAAGGAAGAATCAAGTAAAATAGAATGCTGAATCCAAATTAACTAAACCAACAAAATGACAAGATGCAAAGTTTTGTACTGTGAGATAAACATGACGATTTACATACTAGCATGATGACTATATTTTTGTTCTGAAGAGAAATCGAATACCTCTATATTAAGGGCGCTTGAAATCTGAAGCAAGAGATCCTCTTTTCCATAATTATTGATTCCAATAATAACATCATGGTCAGGATGTGCCGAAATTATATCAATTGCCTGAAATCAGACATCAACAAAGTCAAAATAAAACATCCGTAAAAAGTAAGGGGGATATGTGTCGTTAGTGTAATCTAGTCTTGTAATGAAAACACTATGAGAATCAAGTAATTGACAGTTACTAGTAAAATTCAGTTTTAAAATAGTCTAATGTGACAATACAATGAGCTTCCACTGGATATCCGTGTAAAATAGTTTTACACCGACACTGTATAGTGCAGCTTTGTTAAATTCATTCGTGAGATACTGAAATTAATAGCCTGAAATCAGACAATCAACCAAGCCAAAAGAAAACATTTTCATGAATATGTCAACCATTTGGTTTCATTTGGTTTATTAAACACAGATATGAACAACAGTAATGAAAGTTGCAGATAAATTTTCTAAAAACATGCATGAATTTCATGACGAATTGAAAATGCACAATCCTTATTCGATATTCAATAATCCCAATTTCTGAACCCTAACAAAATTATCACAATATTTCTATCCCAAATCCATAACTCAGCGAATTTTCAAATTGAGGCCAAGAATGATAGAATTGCAATGTACCTGCTGAGCCGCGACGCTACGAGTAGGAAAATCATAAGTAGGATTGGCATAAGTATTATCAAGATAAACAACATCAACATCACCATCATGTTCCTTGAGAGCAACACCAAGCATATTTTTGGCAATCCTCGCCTTCTCACAACCAGCTTCCCAACGAAAATCACCAGTATAAAGCACACAACCAAAATCTCCGCGAAAAAGCAACATAATCGAACCTATTCCAAAAACTCACAACAAATAACAAATCAAACGACAGAACTGAAATCACAGTAGTAAAATAGTTGTCAGTAGTACTTTCTTAATTATTATGAAGCACCAACGCAGACACCAGACACACGACACTGACACAAACTTGTGTAACTGGTACACAAACTCCAGACACACAAGTTAGGGTTAAGGATACGTACCGGGACAGTGACAGGCGTCGATGGCGGTGACGACGACGGTGGTGGAATCGGAAGAAGAAGGTGAACGGAGGGAGAGAGTGTGAGAAGTGCCAGTATGAAGAATGCGGAGAAGAGAGAGATTGAAATTGGGGAATTTGATGGGAAGTAGTCTGGCGGTGATTGGAGAGCAGAAGAGTGGGCCATGGGACCATTTAG